>ERZ1463036.113-NODE-113-length-17800-cov-40.151310_pt1 | contig 17800 bp, 16 predicted proteins | sample MGYA00564485_ERZ1463036 | MGnify/ENA primary metagenome ERZ1463036 (study PRJEB39244, sample SAMEA3635127) | Helicobacter pylori | study: EMG produced TPA metagenomics assembly of PRJEB11511 data set (Assembly of a 5300-year-old Helicobacter pylori... | reverse complement strand
GAGCACTCGGCTGTTAACCGATAGGTTGGAGGTTCGAATCCTCTTCGCGGAGCCAATTTAAATAAGCTTACGGGCTTATTTTTTTTTTGCTTAAAAATAATATATTAAATATGTAAATAATAATGTATAATCTAATATACAGTTTAATATATAATAAGACAAACTATTACAAAAATGTAATAGATATTAATTATTTTGTAATAGTAAACTACATTTTATGTTAGTATACTTATAATGTAAATAAACTAGGGGGAAATTTAGGTATGGCGATAAAGAGAAACTCAGATAAAAAAACAATTAAAATACAAATAAAACAAAGTTTATTAATATTAGGAATTACTATTTTATTAGTAATTGGTGGTATGTCTATTTATTCTGCAATTTCATCGAATAATAAAAATGAACAAGCTCTTGCTCAAGATGGTGGAAAAGAAAAAGGTAATGGTGAAAAATCAAATTTATCTTCAGGAGTTGAGGAAAATGTAGATTTAGATAATTCAGGATATTTACTATTAGAACAAGATTCTAATGCAGATGATGCAAAGATTGTGGCAAATAGAACTCAAGGTATTATGAAGGGTGAGCTACATTACCCTGTTAGGGATGATGGGAAAAAAGTTGTATATTTAACATTCGATGATGGACCATCAACTACTAACACTCCAAATGTTTTAAATATATTGGATAAATATAATATTAAAGGAACATTTTTTGTTATGGGTAAAAGTATTACTTCAAATCCAGAAGTAACAAAAAAGATTTTAAAGAGAATAGCATCAAATGGACATGCTATAGCTAATCATAGTTATAGTCATGATTATAGATATTTATATCCTAATAGAGTAATAAATCCAAATAATTTTATGGAAGAATATAATAAAACAAATGATTTATTAAAAGAATATTTAGGAAAGGATTTTTCAACTAGAGTTGTAAGGTTTCCAGGTGGTTATTGGTCTTGGAATGGAAGAGAGAATATAAGACCTATATTAGATGAAAAAGGTATAGAAATTGTAGATTGGAATGCATTAAATGGTGATGCTGCAAATGGTGGTCATAAAAGTAAGGCACAATTATTGGCTGAAACAAAAGATTCAGTAGAAAAGTTAGGTAATAAAGCTGATAGTATTGTATTTTTAATGCATGATACTTATCAAAAGGAAACAACAGTTGAAGCTCTTCCAGAAATAATAGAATATTTTAAAAGTAAAGGATATGAGTTTAGAACAATGAAATAATTTAATTTTATTTTAATAGGCGAAGTAAAATAATTGTATATTAAGAATAAAAAATATAGACTATAATATTAAAAGAAGCTTAATAATTTAAGCTTCTTTTTTGAAAATAGAAAGAGGTGTGGTTAATATTGGCTAAAATATTATTAGTAGAAGATGAATTGAGTATAAGAGGTTTTTTAAAGATAAATTTAGCTAGGAATGGATTTGAAATAATTGAAGCTAGCAATGGAGAAGATGGAATAAAAAAAGCTATTGAGGAGAAACCTTCTATAGCTGTTTTAGATGTTATGTTGCCAGGAATAGATGGATTTCAAGTATGCAGTAAATTAAGAGAGGAATTTCCAGATATGGGGATTATAATGTTAACTGCAAAAGGGCAAGATATGGATAAAATAATGGGACTAGAATATGGTGCTGATGATTATATAGTAAAGCCATTTAATCCATTAGAAGTTATTCTTAGAATAAAAGCAATTTTAAGAAGAATAGAGAGCAAGGAAGGGAAAGTTGTAGAAGAACTGGTTAATGGACCATTTGTAATAAATCTATATTCTCAAAAGATAACAAAAGATGGTGTAGAGATAGAACTTACTCCAAAAGAATATTTAATAATGAAAACATTTATTGAGAATCCTAATAAGGCTTTTTCAAGAGATGAGTTATTAAATAGTGTATGGGGATATAATTATTTTGGAGATCCAAAAATAATTGATGTAAATATTAGAAGATTAAGAGCAAAAATTGAAAAAGATTCATCTAGCCCACAGTTTATAGAGACTGTTTGGGGGATAGGATATAGATGGAAAGGATAATATATGAAAAGTATAAAGAATAAGATGATAAGAAACTTTATAATAGTTGTTTTCTCAACAATAGTTATATTGGATATATTATTAATGGTATTTGTTAGACAATATTATTATAAAAATATACAAACTATATTAACTAATCAAATAGATTTAGCTATTAGTTTTTATGATAGATATTACTCTAATACATCACTAGAACTTAATGTATATGATAATGTTGATGCTTTTTGGAATCAAACAACTGCACAAGTTCAAATATTTGATAATAAAGGTCGTCTTATTATGGATTCTATAGGTAGTAATGAAATATCTGATGAAAGTAAACAACAGATAAGGAAAGCATTAAGTGGAGAAAGTAGCGATTGGGTTGGAAAGGTAAGATACTCTCCATATAATGTTATGGCAGTAACTAAGCCAATAGAGGTAAATGGGAAAGTAATAGGAGCTATAAGATATGTAACTTCTTTAAAAGAGGTTAATGAATCTATAGCATCTATAATGAGTTTTTTTATAGGTATATCAATTTTAGTATTAATTATAGGTGTAGTTATAAGTATAATTATGGCTAGAAATATAGTTAATCCTATATTAAAGTTAAAAAACATAGCAAAAAAAATGGCAAGTGGAGATTTAAAAGCTAGAAGCAATTTTGATTCAAAAGATGAAATTGGTCAGCTTGCAAATACTTTAGATTATATGGCAGAAGAACTTGATCAAAGAGAAAAAATGAAAAATGATTTTATATCATCTGTATCACATGAACTTAGAACACCGCTTACAGCTATAAAAGGATGGGTAATAACTTTAAATAATGAAAACACTGATAGAGAAACTTTAAAATTGGGATTTGATATACTTGAAAAAGAAACAGATAGATTATCTTCAATGGTTGAAGAATTATTAGATTTTTCAAGGCTTATAAATAATAAAATATCTCTTAATAAAACTTTAGTTAATATTTCTCATTTTGCAAGTTATATTGAACTATATATGACTCCAAGAGCTGAAAAAGAAAATATAAATTTTCATGTATATAATTCGATAAAAACTTCTAATATTAATATTGATATTGATAGAATGAAGCAAGTTCTTATAAATATAATAGATAATTCATTTAAATTTACTCAAGAACAGGGATTGATAGAAGTTAAATTTTCAGAAGATGTTAAAAATATAATAATAGAAGTTACCGATAATGGATGTGGGATAAGCGAGAATGAGTTAGAAAGAGTTAAGGAGAAATTTTATAAAGGGAGTAATGCAAATTCTAATGCAGGTATAGGATTATCAATAGCTGATGAAATAGTAAAATTACATAATGGAACATTAATAATAAATAGTGAATTATATGTTGGAACACAAATAAAGATTGTTATTCCTAAAGAAAGTAATGAGGAGAAGTTATATGAGATTTAGATGGATTAAAGCTATATTTATAATAATATTAATGTTTTCTTTAACTGGATGTAATAGTATTGATATAAATAATATGATGGAATTAAAAGCTCCTCAAAATAAAGATTTAATTATATTAGGAAGATGGCAAGTAAAAGATTATAAGGTATTAGATAAAAATATGTATTCATTAGGAGAAGTTGATGATATTGAAGATAAATATATTGATATTGGCGAACATAATATTAATATAGATACTAAAACTTATGATGGTGTAAGATATAAATTAAAAGTTGTAAAAGGAGATTATGTTATATCATATCAAAATAACTTTATTGTAAGGGACTTGGGTATTAATAACAGTGAATTAAATGTAATATCTGCATCAGATAAAAATAATAATATTTTTGAATTCTTTTATGTTAATAAGAATGAAAGTTTTATATACTATCAAGGGGTTTTATTAAATGTTAAATGGATAAGTAATGTTTCAGAAGATGCATTTAATGCAAAAAATATTCCAGATAAAAAAAGTGTTAATTACAATGATTATAATACAGATAAAGGTCTTTATATAACTTTTAAGGAACCAAGAAAATTAAAAGAAGATGGAACATATACAGATGAAAAATATAGAACCCTTTGGATAAGCGCAAAGAAAGATAAGATTCAACCAATTGAGTCTGTTAATGGTATAATATTTCCGAGAAAATCTGGAATATGGACTTTATCAAAAAATAGTATTGATACTAACGGCTATCATAAAGAATATTTTGTTGCAAATTCAATAGATAAAAAAAATCAAATTACAATAGAAGATAAAGAAAAGAATTTTATTAATGAAAAGTCTAATGTTTATAGAGGCTTAAATTATATAGGTGATAATTATATATCAACAGAAATTTATACTGGTAATAATTTTGAAAATAAATATACCCAATATGAAATGATTCCGTTAGATAACTTATTTTCAGATAAATCATTAGTATTTCAAGATATATTTTCAAAAAAATACAATTTAACTTATAATAAGGATTATACAAATGCATATCACAAGTTAACAAAGGATCAACAAGAAAAGGTGAAAAAATATATAGATTACAGTAATTTTGGTGTTGTTAGAGAAAATGGTAATTGGAGAATGGAAGGAAGAATATCACCATATTCATTAGATGGTGATAAGTATGATTATAAAATATCAATTCAACCACCAGTTAATCTAGTAAGATATGATTCATTATTAATACCTTGGAAAATTTTAAAAAATGATATACCTTTAATAAAAGATGCGTATACTTCACCAGATGGAAAATTAGCAATTGTTATTTTAGATGATAAATTAATAGTTTTTAATACCTCAAATAATAAATTATCAACACCAGTTAAAGAATTCAAACTTAAAAAAGGTGAAAAAGTAATAATGGCACAATGGTGTGAAGGTGATTATGTAGATTATTGGGGAAATACATTTAATGAATATCAAAAACAAGTAAATAAAACAGGTAAATAACATAGTTATTTTAAATAAGGAGGGAAAGAAAAAATGTTATCAAAACAAACTATAGGTCTTGTGTTATCAAAGTGTATGATAACAGGGGGAGATTTTGCTGAAATATATGTAGAAGACAGTATAAGTAATTCTCTTAGTATTTTAGATAATAAAGTTGAAAGTGCCATAGGTGGAAGAAGCTATGGCGTTGGAATAAGAATATTTAAGGGATTAAAAAGTGTTTATGCATATACAAATGATAATTCGCTTAATAGTTTATTAGATACAGCTTATAAGGCAGCACTTGCTCTAGGCGATTTAAAAGAAGAAAAAGATATAATTGTAAATGATTCTATATGGATTCCAAATAAACATATAATAAAATATTATCCACAAGAAATAGAATATGCTAAAAAAATTGGAGTTATGAAGCTTGCTTACAATAAAGCTAAAGATTATAGTAATGAAATAAGTAAAGTAAGCGTTAGTTATGCTGATAAAGATCAAAAGATTTTAATAGCAAATACAGATGGTATTTGTCTTCAAGATAGAAGAGTTAGAACAAGACTTGGTATAAGTGCAGTTGCATCAAAAAATGGAGAAAATCAAATGGGATTTGAAGGACCAGGAAGGTATAGAGGTTTTGAGATGTTTAAAGATGAAATAGATCCTGAAATGTATGCATTAGAAGCAGCAAGAACTGCTGTTACAATGTTAAATGCAAAAGATTGTCCAGCTGGAAAGATGACAGTTGCAATTGATAATGGATTTGGTGGAGTTTTATTCCATGAGGCATGTGGACATTCATTAGAGGCTACTTCAGTTGCTAAGGGAAATTCAGAATTTGCAGGCAAGATAGGTGAACAAATAGCATCAGCTAAAGTAACAGCAATTGATGATGGTACTATAGAAAATGCATGGGGTTCTATTAATATTGATGATGAAGGTACAAAGTCAAGAAAAAATGTATTAATTGAGAATGGTATATTAAAGGGATATATGGTTGATAAATTAAATGGAAGAAGAATGGGGATGGAACCAACAGGAAATGGAAGAAGACAAAGCTATAAATTTGCCCCAACTTCAAGAATGACTAATACTTATATAGCTGCTGGAAGTGATAAGCCAGAAGATATAATAAAATCAATAGATAATGGTCTTTATGCTAAAAAGCTTGGTGGAGGTTCTGTAAATCCTGTAACTGGAGAATTTAATTTCTCTGTATCAGAAGGTTACTTGGTGAAAAATGGTATAATAGTAGAACCTGTTAGAGGGGCTAGCCTTATAGGCAAAGGTAGTGAAGTATTAATGAATATAGATATGGTTGGAAGTAATATATGTCAAGCACAAGGTATGTGTGGATCATCATCAGGTAGTATTCCTGTAAATGTTGGTCAACCAATGATTAGATTAAAAGAAATAACAGTAGGCGGAAGATAGGGAGGTGTAATTATGGAATTTAATGAGTTTAAGAATAAGTTATTTGATAAAGCAAGAAAAGAAGGATTAGATGAATTTGAAATATATTTTTCTAATAAAGAAAGTTTAAGTATAAATATATATAAAGAAGAGGTTGAAAAATATAATTTAAATAAATCATTTGGAGTTTCATTTAGAGCAAAACTAGATGGAAAGATGGGATATTCTTATACTGAAATAATAGATGAAGATGCTATAAATATGCTAGTGAAAAATGCTAAAGATTCTGCATTATCAATAGAAGATGAAGATATTCAATTTATATATGAAGGTGATAAAAATTACGAAAAGGTAGAAAATTATCACAAGGATTTAGAAAATATTGATGCTAAGGAACTTATAGACTTAGGACTTTCAATGGAAAAGGAATGTAAGATTTATTCTGATAAAGTTGTTAATTTCTTAGGATGTGGAATAAGCTATGTAAATGTTGAGTATGGACTTATGAATTCAAAAGGACTAGAGCTTAAAGATAAATCAAACCTATTAACAGCTTATGTTGTACCAGTAGTTGATATAGATGAAAGAAAGTACGACGGGTTTGGTTATGCAATGGCTAAAAAGGTTTCAGATATAAATCCTAAAAAGATAGCTAAACAAGCTGTAGATGAGGCTATGGAAAAAGTTGATGCAAAATCAATTAAATCCGGTAAATATAAAATAGTAATAAAAAATGAAGCAATGGTTTCTTTATTACAAGCCTTTTGGTCAGTGTTTGATGCTGACTCAGCACAAAAAGGAATATCTCTTTTAAAAGATAAAGAAGGAGAAATTATAGCATCAAATAAGGTCACTATAATTGATAATCCATTATTGAAAGATGGATTAGCATCAGTTGGATTTGATGATGAAGGTGTTAAGACAATTAAGAAAGAGTTAGTATCTAATGGCGAGCTTAAAACATTACTTCATAATTTAAAAACTGCTTATAAAGCTTCAATAAAATCAACAGGAAATGGATTTAAAAATTCATATGCATCACCAGTAAGTGTTGGACCTACAAATTTCTATATAGAAAATGGTAATAAAAACTTTGATAAGCTTTTAAGTGAGTTAGGAGAAGGGCTTATAATAACAGAATTTTCAGGATTGCACGCAGGAGCTAATGCTATAACAGGAGAATTTTCATTAGCTGCTAAAGGATTTATGATAGAAGACGGAAAAAGATCATATCCAGTAGAGCAGATAACTGTAGCTGGTAATTTCTTTACTTTATTAAAAGATATAGAAGAAGTCTGTGATGATATAAAATTCCCAATGTCTAGCTTTGGTTCACCATCAGTGTTTGTAAAAGAATTATCAGTAGCAGGTGAATAATTAAAAAAGTTAAAGGACTATGCAAAATAAATTTGACATAGTCCTTTATTTTTTGTTTATTATACGTTAATAAATAAATGATATATTAAAATATGGAGGTGGGTAAATGAATTTTATATCTATTGTAGAACATTTGGCAGGTTATTTAGGTTACATAGGGGTATTTATAATGAGTATATTATTACCAACAGAAGTTCTATTACCCTTTATTGGATTATCAATATCAAAAGGAATTTATAATTTTCAGGTGGCTTTACTATTTACATTTTTAGGAGAGTTATGTTCATCAGTATTTAGTTATGGGTTAGGTATTTGGTTTGGAGAAAGAATTGTAAATAAATTTAAAAATAAAAATAAAAGAAATAAAAATATTTCAGAAAAGGTTGAAAGAATATTTGATGAATATGGTAAATATGTTATTTTAATAGCTAGATTAATTCCATTTGCCCGTACTTATGTATCAATATTAGCAGGGGCTAATAAAATGAAAAAAAGATTATTTATTAAATATACTATAGTTGGAATTTTATTAACTAACTTTGTATTGTTAGTATTTGGTTATTATGTTGGAGCAAATGAAAATTCAATATGCAATTTTATACATAAGTATGCAATAAGCTTATTGGGGATTATTTGCTTTATAATTATAATATCAAGATTAAATAAGAAAAGAAAATTAAAAAGAGTAAAAGATAATAGTTAATATAAAAAGTAGTAACTACTTAATATTAAGTAGTTACTACTTTTGTTATTTATTATTAAAATAATCTGCTCTAATCATTTTATCAGACATTTCTAGAGAACATTCAATAAGTTCAATGTCTTTTTTTGAAAGGTTTTTAGTATCACCAATAAGTTTTCCGTTATTTAAAACTGCGTAATTTCTATTGGTATTTAATAAATTTCTACCAAGTGCAGTATTCTCATATTTTTCTCTAGGAATACCAAGAGTATATAATAAAGTTGGCATTATATCTATTTGACCGCCTATTGTATCAAAAGTTTTACCTATATTTTTTTCTTTATTATATATAATAAGTGGTATTGTTGGAATCCCATTATTTGAATACCAATTTTCTTTGTGAGATAAGGTATCTATACTATGTTGATAATATTTATGAACTCCAGTATGATCACCTTCTATTGCAATAACAGTATTATCTAAAATTCCTGCTTTATCAAGTAAGCTTAAGAAGTAACCAATTTGTGTATCTGTATAGTGAACACTTTCAAAATATCCACCAAGTTCAGTCTTATCAAGTTCAGGGTCTAATTTGAACTTTCTCATACTTTCTGGCAAATCAAATGGTCCATGATTTGTAAGTGTTACAGTAAAAGCATAGAAAGGTTGCTTTAATTTTTCAAGCATAGGAACAACTTGTCTAAAATATGATTTATCACTTAATCCTAAACCAATAATTTCATCAGGATTAAATGAATAGAAATCAGTAAATTTATTAAATCCAATTCCAGTTAATCCATTTTTATAATTCCAGAAAGAACCTTTATCTGGATGTATAGCTTCGCTTGTATATCCTTCGTTTCCAAGTATTAAAGGCATTGAATTATAAACTCTATTAGGGTATCTGAAGAATGTTGAACCTCTCCTAAGAGGTAACATTGATGTATTAACCATTAAATCTGAATCTGAACTTGTACCTTCATTAACTTGTTCACATATATTAGGAAAGTATATACCATCTTTTATTAATTTATCCATAACAGGAGTTATTTTTTTACCATTAATAGTTTGTCCTAAAACAAAACTTTCAAGAGATTCAACTTGTATAACTATTAAGTTTTTACCTTTATACATACCATAATATTTGTTATTAGGTAGATTTTCATTTTTAAATTTATAATAATTATTTATTTGATTTTTATCTTCTTCTGATAATTTGTATGGTTTTGAATCTTTGTAAACATTAATAGCATCCATTATATGATATCCAACAGATGAAAAATATTTAACTGTATTTGTTGGATCGTAATTATCAAAAAGATATGAGTTTTTAACATCTTTATTTCCTAGAACATAAAGATTAAAAGGAACATAAAGTATAAATATTATTGGAAGTATTAATGTTAGTAAAAATGATTTTATAGCTCTTTTTTGAACCCTCACATAAGATTTTCTTGTTAAGAATACATATATTCCAAGAACAACAAAATCAATTAAAAACAATAAATCATAACCACTAAACATTGAAAATATACTACCAGACATATTATCTAAATTTGCTGTTTGAGTTAATATAAGTACTGAAGGAACTGTTAAAAATCCTCTAAAATATGTAATATCAGTTAATATTAATACGGTTATTAATGCATCAATAATAAACAAATAAATAACTCTTCCTTTACCTTTAAATAATAATGAAAAACTTAAAAATATTAATGCAAAAGCGTAATAATAGTTTAAAAAGTTATTAGCATTTAAAAATCCTAAATGAAAATTTAAATAATAAGGATTTTTATTATTTATAAATCCTTGAAATAATATACCTTTTAGTACTATTGAAAATAGTGGTATTAAAAATAATATAAGTCTAAATACTGTATCTTTATTTAAAGAAATATTCAATTTCTGCAAAAAATTTTTCATTTATTCACCTCTCATGATATAGTCATATAAGATTATATTATAAGGCATATATTTAATCAATAAGTGTCGAATAGTGTTAAAATATAACAAGAGAAAAATAAGATAAAAAATAGTGTATAATATTATTAAAAATATAATAATTAAAAAATAGAGAGGTGTTTGGTTATGAAAAATATTAATTGTATTGGACTTGCATGTCCTAAACCAGTAATTGAAACAAAAAAATATTTTGATTCAATAGAAAGTGGTGAAGCTATTGTAACAGTAGATAATGAGATTGCAAATAACAATGTAACAAGATTTGCAGAAAATGCAGGGTATACTGTTAATAGCACTTTAGAAGGAGATCTTTTTAAAATCAAAATAACAAAGAAATCAGCTGAAGTAGTTTCAGAAAAAAAAGATACATTTTCAATAATAATAACAACTGATAAAATGGGGGAAGGTGATGATAGATTAGGAGAAACTCTTATGAAGAGTTATATGTATGCTTTAACAGAAGCTACTGATATCCCAGAAGAAATTGTGTTTTTAAATGCTGGAGTTAAATTAGTTACAGAAGGATCTGAAGTTATAGAAAGTGTAAGAGAACTAGAGAAAAAAGGTGTTAAAATAATAAGTTGTGGAACATGTTTAGATTTCTATGGATTAAAAGACCAATTATTAATTGGAGAAATTTCAAATATGTATACAATAGTTGAAATTATGAATAGTAAAAGAGTTATAAAAATATAAAAGATAAATGGAGTGCACATAATATATGAAGCATATTTTTGTTATTAATCCCATAGCGGGTAAAGGAAAAGCTATATACTTTGAATATATGATAAGAGATTTATTTAAAAATATAGACGAGCCATATGAAATAATAATTACAGAAGAATCTGGCGAGGCTACTAAAAAGGTAAAAGATATAGTAAAAAAGGAAAAATGTAGAGTTTATTCCATTGGTGGTGATGGAACTTTAAATGAAGTTTTAAATGGTGTAGTCGGGTCTGAGAGTTCACTTGCTATAATTCCAGCTGGGTCAGGAAATGATTTTGCAAGAACTTTGTATGGAAATTTAGAAGCTGAGAAGATTTTAGAAAAATTAATACATGGAAAAGAAAAGTACATTGATGTTGCTAAGGTAAATGATAGATATTTTTTAAATATAGCATCTGTAGGCTTTGATGCGTGTGTAGTTAATAATGCTAGGCAATATAAAAAGCATAAGCTTATAACAGGTCCTATGGCTTATGGAATTTCTCTTATAAAGACCCTATTTACATTTGGTCATATGAATTTAGAGTTTGAAATAGATAATAAAATAATAAAAAATGATATGTATCTTATTGCTGTTGCCAATGGTAAATGCTATGGGGGAGGAATAAAAATAGCTCCAAATGCAATAATAGATGATGGATTGCTTGATATATATGCTATAAAAAAGCCAAGGCTACATAGACTTATAAGATTTTTACCTAAAGTTGTTACTGGGAAAGATGTTAATGGAATTGAGGAAATAATTTATACAAAGGTTAAAAAAATGAGAGTAAAATCAAAAGATGATATTATAGTGAATATAGATGGTGAAATAGTGGCTTTAAATGAAATAAATTTTGAAATAGTTGATAAAGCTATAAAAGTTGTAGTTCCAAGAGATTAAGTAATAAATAAGGAGATGGAGTTAAATTTGAGAAAATATGATTTAGTAGTTGTTGGTGGTGGAATAGCAGGAATGACAGCAGCTCTTGCAGCCTTGGAAAATGGTATAAAGAAAGTATTACTTATAGAACGTGAAGAAGAACTTGGCGGTATACTAAAGCAGTGTATTCATAATGATTTTGCAAAAAAATATTTAGAGTGTTCTGTTACAGGACCTGAATTTATTGAATTTATTAAAATAAAATTATCTAAATTTGATTTTAACATTAAAAAAAAGACTACAGTAGTAAATATATCAGAAGACAATATAATAACTTATGTTAATGAAAGAGAAGGGATATGCGATGTATTAGCTGATGCAGTTATTTTAGCTACAGGGTGTAGAGAAAGATATGCTGGAAATGTTCTAACACCTACTAATAAATTTACAGGTATATTTACAATAGGAAATGCTCATAGATTTATAAATTTTGAAGGATTACTTCCAGGAAAAAATCCAGTAATTATAGCTAAAAATAAGTGGGCTTTGATAGTAGCTAGGAGAGTAGAAATAGAAGGCGGAAAAGTAGCAGCACTTATAATTGATGAAGAAAGTGGATTTAATATTACAGATGAAGATAGAGATATAATTGAAGGTTTTGATATAAATGTTATTGAAAGTGCAAAACTTATAGATATTGATGGAAATAAGAGAATAAATAAAGTTAAAATATTTAATAAAATAAAAGGGTGTATAGAAGAAATAGACTGTGATTCATTATTTTTATCAGTAGGATATTATCCTGAACTTGGATCTGTAAATAAGCTTAATCTTAAGATAAATAAAGAAATGAATACTCCTATGACAGATAATTATGAAACATCTAAAAGGGGATTATTCGCTTGTGGAAATATTATATATGGTGATAAATGCATAAATATGAAGAATATAGATGGATATGATGCTGGAGTTGCAGCATCAAAGTATATCCAAGAAGCATTTAAATAATAAAAGATTTCCTTTTATATTTAAATGAATACCATCTAAAAATATCTTTTCAGATAATGTATGATTTTTAGTTAAAGTATAAAAATCAACATATTTGAAAGGATATTTTTTTTGTAAATTTATAATATGATTTCTAAGAGATGATAAATTTTCAGCACAATATTTATAATAATTAGAAGGCATAAATAAAGTTTCAGCCAAATCTTTTATTATAATTGGAGGAATTCCAATTATAATTTCAGAATTATTTTCCAAGCCTTCTTTAATCATTAGTTCTAAATTTTTAACTATATAGTCAACATTACGTCCGCATAATAAATCATTAGTACCACCCATAATAAATATTTTTTTAGGTTTTTTACTTAAAACATCTTTATAATATCTAGTTAACATAGAAGAAGTTGTATCTCCATTTATTCCTTTATTTAAGATAATTTTAGACGTAAATTTTTCTTGTAACTTATACACCCAAGAATCTTTTTTGGAAACTCCATAACCAAATGTTAGGCTATCACCAATTAAAATTAAATCAGGATTGTTTTGATTCATAAAATCACCTCCATTTAGAACAATTTATTAAAGCAACTCTTACATATTAATGTTTTGCCCTTATTTGCTTTTATACAGTCATTTAAAGAAAGCTTTTTATTACAAATTTCACAAACGTTACTTTGAGAAATAGTTGTATTTATAGTATTAAATTTTTCTTTCTTTTTAATAGGAGATTTTTTTAAAGAAGAATATGTTGTAGGTGTTATTTCATCTTTCCTTTCTTCAATTGAAAAAGATAAAGAAAATTTGCTCAATGGATAAAGTTCAAGTTCAAATCTTGGATCTTCCTTATCATAATATTCTTCAACTATTATTTTAACTATTTGAGCATCATTAACTATAAGACCACTTTTTTCAATACCATCAAATATACTTTTTGAGATATTTATAGTATCTGGATGTCTCTTTTCACTTTTATAATAAACTTTGAGTATTGCAATTAAACTTTCTGTAAAGACTATATTAGGATTTTGAACTCTTGCTACGTAAGCAATTTCTTGTTCATATAATGCATATCTATCGTGATATTTACCTGTATTATAAGGAAGTATAGCTCTTCCATCTTTATTATGAAGTTTAAAGTTTGATTTAGTTATAGGAGATCCTTTAACTACAACCTTTGCATATGATGTCATAAAATAACTCCTTTACGTTTTAATAAAATATTAAGATGATTTTAGTATAAATTTAATTTATAGAATGTATAGTTTTAATATACATTAATAAATTTTGCTAAACAAGGGTAGCAGTTTCATTGATAATAATTTATTAATGAAGTATAATTACAAATAGTTGAATTTTATATGATTATACAAAAAGAGGGAGTTTCTATGGAAAATAAATTAATTTTAGCAATTGAATCAAGCTGTGATGAGACTTCAGCTGCTGTTGTACGCAATGGTAGAGAAGTTCTCTCAAATATCATAGCATCTCAGATAGATACACATAAAAAATTTGGTGGAGTTGTTCCAGAAGTTGCATCAAGAATGCACACAGAGGTTATAAATGGTGTTGTTAAAGAAGCTTTAGAAGAAGCAAATGTAACATTAGATGATATAGATGCCATAGGTGTTACATATGGACCAGGTCTTGTTGGGGCTTTATTAGTAGGGCTTCAGTATGCTAAAGGACTTGCTATGGCAACAAATAAGCCACTTATAGGAGTAAACCATATAGAAGGCCATATTTCAGCAAATTACATACAACATAAAGATTTAAAACCACCTTTTGTTTCATTAGTAGTTTCAGGAGGACATACTTTTATTGTTTATGTTAAAGATTATGGTAAATATGAAGTTATAGGCCAAACTAGAGATGATGCAGCTGGTGAAGCTTATGATAAGGTAGCAAGAGCAATAGGATTAGGATATCCAGGAGGACCTAAAATAGATAAATTAGCTAAAGAAGGAAATAAAGATGCTATAAAATTTCCAAGAGCTAAATTTCATGATGATACATTAGATTTTTCTTTTAGTGGATTAAAATCAGCAGTACTTAATTACATAAATAAAGCTAAAATGAAAAATGAAGAAATAGTTCCAGCTGATATTGCAGCATCATTCCAAAATGCTGTAGTTGAGGTATTAAAAGATAATGTATTTGAAACTTGTAAAAAGAAACATTTAGATAAAATAGCTATAGCTGGTGGAGTTGCATCAAATTCAGCATTAAGAGAAGCACTAATAGAAGAAGGAAATAAAAAAGGAATAAAAATATTATTCCCAGCACCTATACTATGTACAGATAATGCTGCCATGATAGGAAGTGCTGCATACTTTAGATTTATAAATGGTGAGGAATCATCACTTGACTTAAATGCAAAGCCTAATCTTAAACTTTAGTGTTTAGTGGCTTATAGGAGGAAAGATATGAAATTATTATCTAATTCTAACAGCTTACATACTGTAAATATGAAAGAAAAAATTCCTAAATTTATGCTTTTCAAAAGAATAGTATTAGTGATATTACTTATTATAATTACAGGGATGATAATTCAATGGGGCCATAATTTTTATACAAATGAAAAGTCAAGCTCAAGGATGTCGTATACTAGAGTGAATGGAAAAAAGATGGAGTATAAAGTAAGTGGATTTGGAGATTATACAGTTATTTTTGATGGAACTACTGGAGCAACAGCAGAAGAATGGAATAAAGTTGCTAAAGATGTTTCAAGTAGTTTGGGAGTAAAAACATTTGTATATAATAGAAGAGGCTATGGAGAAAATGATGGTGGTAAATTACAGACACCAAAAGAACAAGCAGAAGATTTGAAAATACTTCTTAGAAAAGCTGCAGTTAGCTCACCATTTATATTAGTTGGAGAAGGATATGGTAGTTTAGTTATGACTAATTTTGCAAGTCTTTATCCAGAAACTGTAGCAGGTGTAGTTTTGGTAAATCCTTATGATGAAGAAAAGTTAAAAGAAGAAAGTTTAGGTATTACAGGAATGGCTGATTTAGTAAGGAAAAAGATAGAGGCTATAGGATCTAATATTTCTTTAACTTTAATTATGGATAAATTAGGACTTGTAAGCAGTATACCTGATTTTTCTAATAATTTATCAGAATCTGAAAAAAAACAATTTGATTATAAAAAGAATCAAAATAATTATAGAGATGCTGTTTATAATGAAACTAAAAATATATATAATATATCAAATGATAGTCAAAAAAATGGTATGTTTAAAGATATTCCTTATTATATAATAAGCAATCAAGATAATAATTCATTGAAAAGACTTGGTGGTAATAACCTAACATTTGAATATAAAAGCAGTTATAGTGGCAATGTATATTCAATGATGGACTCAGATAGCGTTAAAAACTCAATAAAAAAAGTTGTTGAGATAGCTAGAAAAATTAAAAAAGTTAATGAAAAAACTAACTAAAATTATTAAATATTATTAATAAAAAATATATGGATATAATAATACTGGATGAATAAAGTCATTCAGTATTTTTTATTAATTAAAAATTTTTTTATATGCCATATAGTTGACACAAAATTTTTTTATACTGATATTAAGAAATCATAGTGCAGGAGGTAATTAATGAATACAGATCAAAATATAAATAATGAATTTAATAGTCAAAAACCAAAGAGAAAAAAGGGTAATACTTTTATTATGGTTGTAGTTGTAATAGTTACTGCAATGCTTGCTGGAATATTTAGTAGTGGAATAACATATATGATTATGAAAAAGGATAGTCAAAAAATAAATACTCAAAATGAATCTCCTTCAAATTTTAAGGAGGTATCTCAACTTACTACAGAGCAAGCTTTTAATAAAGTTGCACCATCGGTTGTAATAGTTTCAACAAAGGGGTTAAGTCGTCAAAATGGAATTATTCCACAACAGGTTGAAGGGATTGGAACAGGGTTTATTATAAATGATAAAGGAGATATATTAACTAATTATCATGTTATAAAAGGAGCTCAAGAGGTTACTGTAACATTAAGTACTGGAGAAGAAATAAAGGCGAAAGTTATTAATTATGATGAAAATCAAGATATAGCTATGATTAGAATGCAAGGAAAATTTAAAGTTCCTGCTATAGCAGAACTTGGTGATTCTTCAAAACTTAAACCAGGTGAAGAAGTTATAGCAATTGGAACACCTCTTTCAAAGGAATTTGCTCAAACAGTAACTAAAGGGGTTATAAGTGCAGTTGGAAGAACTGTTAATACTGAAACTGGAAAACAAGTGAATTTGATTCAAACAGATACAGCTATAAATCCGGGTAATAGTGGTGGTCCATTAGTAAATACAGAAGGGCAAGTTATAGGAATAAATACTATGAAGGTATCTGGTGGAGCAGAAGGTATAGGGTTTGCAATTCCTATAAATGAAGTTAAACAAAAATTAGATGTTTTATCAAAGCCAATATTAACTTTGGGAGTAAAGGTTAGAGAAATAGATAAAGCATTATCAAAACAATATAATTTACCAGAAGGAATATACGTAGTTGAAGTAGAAGAATTTTCACCAGCTGAAAAAGCTGGAATTAGACCAGGTGATACTATCACTGAGTTTGGAGGAAAGAGAGTTAAAACCCTTCAAGAATTAAATGAAATAAAAAATAAGAAAAATGCTGGAGACACAGTAAAGGTTAAAGTTGAAAGAGACGGAAAAAATGAAACTTTAGACTTAACATTGGAAGCATAGTTTATTAATAAATACACACTAATTTAGTTAAAACATAAATTAGTGTGTATTATTTTTTTGTTATAAAAATAAAGATCGGAAGAGCACACGTCTGAACTCCAGTCACCCGTTAGAT
>ERZ1463036.112-NODE-112-length-17802-cov-24.828422_pt1 | contig 17802 bp, 19 predicted proteins | sample MGYA00564485_ERZ1463036 | MGnify/ENA primary metagenome ERZ1463036 (study PRJEB39244, sample SAMEA3635127) | Helicobacter pylori | study: EMG produced TPA metagenomics assembly of PRJEB11511 data set (Assembly of a 5300-year-old Helicobacter pylori... | reverse complement strand
TTTGATGAAAGAGAAGTAATAGATGAAATTTTAAAAAAGAACTAGGGGTGTAGTTATTATGGAAATGACATTTGAGGAGTTACTAAAATATAGCGAAGGAGAACTAATTTTAAATAATAAAAATAAAAAATTCAATAAATTATCAACTGATACTAGAAAAATTGAAAAAGATAATATATTTTTAGCATTAAAAGGTGAGAATTTTAATGGAAATAAGTATGTTAAAGAAGCTTTCGAAAAGGGTGCTTCAATAGCTATAGTTGATGAAGTTTTATATAATGAAGAAGAAATAAATGGTATTGTAATTAAAGTTAAAGATACAAAGAAGGCTTTATTAAGCATTGCAAGAGGATATAGAGAAAAGTTAGGAATAAAAGTAGTTGCCATAACAGGGTCTACAGGAAAAACATCTACTAAAGATTTGGTAAGTGCGTTTTTAAGTGGAAAATATAAAGTTTTTAAAACAAAAGGGAATTTTAATAATGAAATAGGACTTCCACTTATGGTATTAGAACTTGATAGTTCAATTAATGTTGCTGTTCTTGAAATGGGAATGAGTAATTTTAATGAAATTCATAATCTTGCCGAATGTGCAAAGCCTGATATTGCTATAATAACTAATATAGGAGTTTCTCATATAGAAAATTTAAAAACTAGAGAAAATATATTAAAAGCGAAGATGGAAATAACTGATTTCTTTAATAAAAATAATATTCTTATATTAAATAGTGAAGATGATATGCTTCAAACTGTTAATAGCAATATGTATGAAATAATAAATATTGGATATAATCAAAACTGTAATTATTTTGCTAAAAATATTAAATTGGATAAAGAAACAACATCTTTTGATTTTAACTATAATGGAGAAATGAATACAATAACATTACCAATGGTAGGTATTCATAACGTTCTAAATGCTTTACTAGGTATTGCTGCATCATATAAATTAGGTTTAACAGTAGATGAAATAAAAGAAGGTCTTAAAAATTTAGAGGCTACATCTATGAGATTAGAATTTATAGAAAATGAATTTGGAATAGAAATAATTAATGATTGTTATAATGCTAGTCCAGATTCTATGAAAGCAGCTCTTGATGTATTAAAAAATAGAGAAGGAAAAAGAAAAATTGCAATACTAGGCACTATGAGAGAATTAGGTGATGAAGCTAATAGATGTCATAAAGAAGTTGGAGAGTATGCAAAAGATAGAGTTGATTTACTTGTATCATGTGGTGAACATATAGATGATTTCAAAGAAGGTTTTGAAAAAAATAGAATAAAATTATATAATACAAAGGTAAATTTAATAAACGACTTAAATTCAATTATTAAACCTGGGGATGTAGTATTAGTTAAAGCATCAAGAGGAGAAAAATTCGAAGAAATAGTCGAAGAATTAAAAAATATAAAATAACAACGAAGGAGGTGAACTACTAAAGTAGATTTCTTTAGTAGTAAAGATGGGGGAATTTTTAAGTAGTTTTAGTAGTCCATTTATGGTGTTAGCATTAGCGTTAATATTAGGTTTTGTTATATCAATAGTATTAGGACCAATATTTATACCGATGTTACACAAATTTAAATTTGGCCAAAATATAAGAGAAGAGGGGCCAAAAAGTCATTTTAAAAAAGCTGGTACTCCGACAATGGGAGGAGTTATATTTATAATATCAGTTACAATTGTAATGTTTGTTATGAGATATAAGTTATCAGATGAAGGGATGATAATATTATATTCAATGATAGCCTTTGGTTTTATTGGATTTTTAGATGATATGTTAAAGATAATACACAAAAATAACTTAGGATTAAGAGCATGGCAAAAGATGTTATTACTTTTATTATTTTCAATAGCAATGGCTTATTATAGCTATAATGTTCTTGGAACAAGTATAGTAATTCCATTCTTAGGTATAGATTTAAATCTTGGAATAATATATATTCCATTTGTAATTTTATATTATGCAGGAGCGACAAATGCTGTAAATCTTACTGATGGTTTAGATGGATTAGCTTCAAGTGTTACAGTTATAGTTTTAATATTTTTTAGCATAATGTCTTATACACAAGGTAATTATCAAATAACAGTATTTTGTGTAGCTTTAATAGGAGCACTTTTAGGTTTCTTAAAATATAATAAATATCCAGCAAAAATATTTATGGGTGATACTGGATCACTAGCATTAGGTGGTGCTGTTGCAAGTGTAGCATTACTTTTAAAGAATCCAATTATTCTTGCAATAGTTGGAGGAATATATGTTTTTGAAACTTTATCAGTAATAATACAAGTAGTTTCATTCAAAACAACTGGTAAAAGAGTTTTTAAAATGGCTCCAGTTCATCATCATTTTGAACAATTAGGATGGTCAGAAAAGAAAGTAGTATTTGTATTTTCATTAGTAACTATTATCCTTTGTATTATAGGAGGTTTATCACTTTAATAATATATATCGGAGGAAGTTTTGTATGAGAAAATTAAGACCCAAAGGGAAGAGAATGGGTGAAATTGATTATGGTGTGTTTTGTACCATAATATTATTACTTGCTGTTGGGGTTGTAATGGTATATTCAGCAAGTTCTTATTATGCTATGTTTCATAATAATGATAGTATGCATTATTTGAAAAGACAGCTTATATGGAGTGTTTTAGGTGTTGTATCTATGATGATTATGATGTCAGTAGATTATCATAAGCTTAAGAAGATAATACTACCATTAATCCCAATAACTATATTAGCATTATTAGCTGTTTTTGCTTTTCCGGGTGTTAATGGAGCAAAAAGATGGATTCAACTTGGACCACTTTCATTTCAACCTTCAGAACTTGCAAAATATATAGTTGTACTTTATTTAGCAATGTTTTTAGAAAGAAAAGGAGATTATGTAAAAAGTCTAAAAAAAGGTGTAATTCCTTGCTTTTTAATTGCTGGTATATTTGCAGGGTTAGTACTTGCTGAGAAAAATTTAAGTATAGCTTCAGTTATCATGATTGTTACGTTTATAATGGTATATTCATCAGGTGCTAGAAATCAGCATATGTTTGGTCTTGTTATGCCAACTTTAGGAGCGGCAGCAGCAGCATTTGCATTTTTAGAACCGTATAGAAGAGCAAGAATGTTAAATTTTATAAATCCTTGGAAGGATCCAGCAGGAAATGGATATCAATTAATACAGTCATTTTATGCATTAGGAGCTGGTGGAGTAACAGGTTTAGGACTTGGGCAATCAAGACAAAAGATGCTTTATATGCCAGAGCCACATAATGACTTTATATTTTCTATAATAGGAGAAGAATTAGGGTTAATAGGTTGTATAGTAATCATATTATTATTTGTTGTATTTGTTTGGAGAGGAATAAGAGTTGCTATAAAAGCTAGGGATACTTTTGGAAGTCTTTTAGCTATAGGAATAACATCCGTTATAGCAGTACAATCTATAATAAATATAGCTGTTGTTACTGGATCAATGCCAGTAACAGGAGTTCCACTACCATTTATAAGTTATGGAGGAACATCCCTTGTAATTAACTTAATAGCTATGGGTATATTACTTAATATATCAAGACAAGTTGAAGGCAAAGAAAAGATTAAGAATATAAATGAAAAAAAGGCTTAGTAGTGATAACACTACTAAGTTTTTTAATGGGCAATATAAAATAATTAATTCCTTGTTAAGAATTTTTTGATGAAAATTTATATGAACAATGGTATTATATTAGTGTATATATAAAATATGTGAGGATAGGTAAATGTATGGGAACATCAAAAAATAGATATATAAAAAAAGCTAGACGGAAAAGGATGATAAAGCGAAGTATTTTTATATTAATTTTAATATTAGTTGCATTGGGATTATTTATCACAAAATCAAATATGTTTTTAATAAAGAATATAGAAGTAAGTGGAAATAAATTAATTTCTAAAAATCTTATAGTTGATAACCTTCAAGGTGTTAAGGGAGAAAATATATTTTTTATTAAAAGTAATGATATAAAAACAAAACTTAAGTCAGATCCATATATAGATGAAATCTCTATATCAAGAAAGTTTCCATCAACACTTAAAGTTGATATTACAGAAAAGAATGTAGCGTATTATGTAAAATCTAATAACGGATACGATATTATAAGTTCTGATTTTATTTTTTTAGAAAAAGTAAATAATTTAAATGGGAAAGATTTGATAGAAATAACAGGGTTAAACTCTGGAAATGAAACTTTAGGAAGTAAATATATTGATACTAAGGATGATACAAGGTTAGAAGATTTTCTAAAAGAATTGTATAAGATAAAACAAGCAAATACTACAAAACATAATATAACTAATGTTAATGTTTCAAATCTTAATTCAATAATAGTATATTTTAGTACTACTGAAGTAAGGATTGGAAATGGAGATGATTTAGTTAAAAAAATGAATGATGCTCTAAATATTTTAAGTGGGTTAAAAGAACAAAAAGTTGATATGAAAAATGGATATATAGATGTAAGTTTTGAAGGAGCTCCTGTAATTAGAGAGAGAAAATAGAGGAGGTTATATATAAATGAAGAAATCAGTTTCACAGATTTCTATTGCTGCTGTATGTGCTATATTAGGATTTTTATTAGCATATCAGTTTAAAATATTAAAAATAAATAATGAAACAGGAATAGATAGTTACAATAAAAGTGATATAATTGCAGAAATTGATAGTTTAAAGAAGGAAAAGGAAGAACTTCAAAAGAAAAATAATTCATTAGGAGAAGAATTGAAAAATTTAGAAGAATCAGCTTCAAAAGAAGGTAATGTTGGGAAAGAAATAAAAAACCAATTAGATTCAGCTAGGATGCAATTAGGGCTTGTAGATGTAAAAGGACCAGGAGTTACTATAAAGATAACTCCAAAGACATCAATATTTGGAAATAATACAGAAGAAATGGGGAGAGGGATTACTGAAGAAGAATTAGTACATATTATTAATTTACTTTGGTATTCAAAGGCTGAGGCAATTTCAGTAAATGGATACAGGATAACTCCACAAACTGGTATAAAAAATTCAAGCAATTATATATGGATTGGAAGTGCTGGTAAAGTTAGTCCTAAGGAACCTATAACAATAAAAGCAATAGGGGATAAGGCAAGGTTAAATGTTGGATTGAATTTTCCAGGGTCTTTAGATTTTGGAGCACTTCAAAATTATAATTGTGAGGTTGAACAAAGTGATAATATAATTATAGATAAAACAAATCAAACTATAAAAAGTGATTATTTAAAACCAGTTGAAAAAAAGGAGGAGAAATAATGGTACCATTTATAGGACTATTAATAGGAATAGTATTTGGCTTTATATTTGATATAAATATTCCAGATAAGCTTTCACCGTATATGTCTGTTGCTATATTGGCGTGCTTAGATTCTGTCTTTGGAGCAATAAGAGCTAATCTATCAAATAGTTTTCAAGCTGATATATTTATTTCAGGTTTTTTTGGAAATTCTTTATTGGCTGCTGGTTTAGCATATCTTGGAGATAAGCTTGGAATACCTATTTATATTGCAGCAGTAATAGTATTTGGTGGAAGAATATTTAATAATTTCGCAATAATACGAAGATTACTGATAGAAAAACTTAGATCAAGACATAGCGAGAAAAAGGTATGAAAATAAAGGGCGGATTTATAGTTTTTATTGCAGCTATATTTTTAGGTATGCTCATATCGTTTAATATAAACTTTAATCAAATAATAGAAAGGAATTTAAGCTTAAGTGCAAAACAATATAAAGATGCAATAAATGAAAAGAGAGATTTATATAAAGAGGTTGAAAGCTTAAGAGAAAATAATATTAAAACTCAAGAAACTATAAATAAATATAAGTATGATGATAAAAAACAAGATAAAATATTAGATAGTATGAAATTACAGCTTAAAGATTATAGTATGATAACAGGACTTACAGAAGTTCAAGGTCCAGGACTTTTAATAAAAATAAATGATGGAAATATTGATTTAAATAAGGATACAGATTTTGAAACTAAATCAAAAATATTTCATGATAATGATATGGCATTAGTTTTGAATGATTTAAGAAAAGCAGGGGCGGAAGCTATAAGTATAAATAATCATAGAGTTACACCAGGTAGTGGTGTTATATGTAATTGGGCTTTTTTGGGTTTTGGGGATGAAACAACAGAATATGCACCATTTTACATATATGCAATAGGCGACCCAGAAGTTATGAAAACTTCTTTATTAGAGGAAGGAAGTCATATTAGAGAACTTATGATTAGACAATTATCAGTTAATATAGAAATAAAAGAAAATATAGTTATGCCAGCTACATCTAAGATAATGCACAATGAATATATGAAGGAATATGTAGCTAATTGATAAAAAATATGAAATATATAAAAAAATATATATAAATTAGAGGAATTTGAAAATAAATGAAGAATAATATTATTTAGGGTAGAAACTATTAATTAAGGAGGCTTTTATGAGTATTAAGCAAAATATAGAAACCATAGAAAATAATTTACCTAAAAGCGTAAAATTATTAGCAGTTTCTAAAACTAGAACTATAGAAGAAATGGAAGAGGCTTATGATTTTGGATTAAGAGATTTTGCTGAAAATAAAGTTCAAGAATTAATTAGAAAAGAAGAGTTATTTCATAAAGATGTAAGATGGCATCTCATAGGTAACTTGCAAACTAATAAAGTTAAATATATTGTAGGCAAGGTACATTTAATTCATTCCCTTTCAAGTATTAAGCTTTTAGAAAAAATAGAAGAATTATTTGGAAAAAGCAATGTTGTAGCTAATACTTTAATCCAAATAAATATAGGAAGGGAAGAAAGTAAAACAGGTATTTTACTTGAAAATTTAGAAGAGCTTATAGAGAAAATTGAAGAATGTAAATTTGTGAAAGTTAAGGGTATAATGGTTATCATTCCAAAAGGAAATGATGAAAGTAATAGGCATTATTTTAAGCAAACTTATGATGTATTTTCAAAATTAAAAGAAAGATCTTTTAATAATATAAATATGGAAATATTATCAATGGGGATGACACATGATTATAAAATAGCAATAGAAGAAGGTTCTAATATGATTCGTATAGGAACTGGAATATTTGGAGAAAGAAATTATAATATTTAGGAGGAATTTTTATGGCAAATATGATATCAAAGATGAAAAATATTTTAGGTTTTGGAGATTTTGATGAAGATTTTGATGATGATGGATTTGCAGATGAAATCGAAGAAATAGATGAGGATGTTACTGAAACAGATGAGAATATTTCAGCACCTGCAGTATCAGGAAAGAGATCAAACAAGGTTGTAAATATTCATACTTCAGCATCAGCTAAAGTTTTAATAACAAAACCTACTGCATATGAAGAAGCTATGGAAATATGTGATGCTATAAGAAATAGAAGAATAGTAGTAGTTAATACAACTAATCTTGATATAAGAACAGCTCAAAGATTGTTAGATTTTATTGGTGGTTCTTGTTATGCATTACATGGAGATATACAAGAAATAGAAAAAAGAGTATATTTACTATCACCTTCAAATGTTGAGGTAACTAGTGAGTTAAAAAGTGAGTTAACTTCAAAAGCTTTATTTAATTGGTCTAAATAATAGGAGGATATTATATGCAAAGCTTTTTAGTTAATCTTATTAACTCCCTTTTTCGTATAATAGAATTAGCAATTATTTTAGAATGTATATTATCTTGGGTTATAAGAGATAGAAATAATGGAATAATGGGTATTATAACAAGTTTTACAGATCCTATTTTGAAGCCATTTCGAATGATACAATATAAATTTTTAGGAAATTTACCAATTGATTTATCACCTATATTTGCAATTATTATATTAGATTTAATAAGACCAATAATTTTATCAATATTGTTAAGCGTTTTTTAGTATGAATAAAGAAACTATAATTAAAAAATTTATAGGTGAAGATAAAAATAAAGCAATAAATTTATATGAAAAAATGATAATTTCACATAATAAAGATATTCCTATGTTTGGAAGTGAATTTTATACTCCAAACATATGGAAATTTTTTTGTGATCAAGAAAAGATAAATGGATTAAAGGTTGAAAGTGAAGGAGTTTTTGAAGATTCCGAAAGACGTATGATATGTTTTAATAATAACTTTTATTTACCTTTTCCAATAGTTCTTCTTAAGATAACAGTAAACACGAAATTTAATAAAGTATTTCATAATCAATATTTAGGTAGTATACTATCATTAGGATTAGAAAGAAATAAGATTGGTGATTTAATAGTTAAAGATAATACTTGTTATGTTGTAGTTCATGAAGATATAAAAGATTATATAATATCTAATTTAATTCAAATAGGAAAAGCAAAATGTAATGTAGAAGAAGTTGACAAAACTACAAATGAAGTAACTTATAATTTTGAAAATATTACAATAAATATTTCATCTATGAGGATAGATTCTGTAGTTGCAAAGCTTATAAATAAATCAAGAAATATAGCTCAAAGTATGATTGATGAGGGTTTAGTACTTGTAAATTATTCTACAGTAAGAGATAAAAGTTTTGAGGTAAAAAGGGAAGATAGAATAACTATAAGAAAATATGGAAAGTACATACTTGGGGAATGTACTGGATATACAAAGAGTGGAAAATGTAAAATAGATATAAAAAAATATACATAGTAGAGGTGTGAAAATAATGAAATTAACTCCAATGGATATAAATAATAAGGAATTTAAGAGGGGTCTTAGAGGATATATTCCAGATGAAGTAGATGAATTTTTAGATGAAGTTGTTGATAATTATGAAGAACTATATAAAGAAAATTCAAAGCTTAAAGAAAAGTTAGAAATTTTAGAAGAACAAATAGAACATTATGCTAAAATTGAATCAACTATTCAAAACACTTTAGTTTTAGCTCAAAATGCTGCAGATCAAGCAAAAGAAAGTGCACAAAAAGAGGCCGAACTTATTGTTAAGAATGCAAATGAAACAGCACAAAGAATAGTAGATAAAGCACACAATGATGTTATTCAAATAAATGATGAATTTGATAGAGTAAAACAGGAATTTATTAAGTTTAGAGCTAAGTTTAGAAATTTTATGAATACACAATTAGAAACTTTTGATGATTTAGAGAAAGATATAAATAAAAATTACTCAATTACAAATACAATAGAAGATTTAGATATTAAAGATGTTAATTATGACGAGGAAATAGTTGATAATGTAGTTGAAGGGGTTTCATCAAGTGAATTAGATGAGATAAAAAGTTTTTTTGCAAATAAAGAAGAATAAAAGTCGGCATTACTTTGTAATGCCGACTTTTTTATATATTGATATAGTTGAGTAAAAGTATACTATATATTATAATTGTTAAGTAATAAAGTTTTAGGAGAATTTTAAAATGGATGAATTAATATATAGCATAACAAATGAAGAAAAGAATATTAGAATTGATAAATTTCTTTTAACAAAATTAAAAGGAAAATCAAGAAGTTTTATTCAAGGATTAATAGAACGTGAAAAAGTATTGGTAAATGATAAAAAAATAAAAAGTAATTATAAATTAAAAGAAAATGATAAAATAAAAGTAATTGTTGAGGAGCCAAAAGAATTAGCTGTTGAATCAGAAAACATCCCATTAGATATAATTTATGAAGATAAAGATGTAATAGTAGTAAATAAACCAAAAGGAATGGTTGTCCATCCAGCTCCAGGGAATTATACAGGAACCCTAGTTAATGCATTATTATATCATTGCAAAGATTTATCAAGTATTAATGGAATTATAAGGCCAGGTATAGTTCATAGAATAGATAAAGATACTACTGGTATACTTGTAATTGCAAAAAATGATGATGCTCATAATAAATTATCAGAACAATTAAAAGAACATTCTATGAAAAGAGAATATTATGCATTGGTTGAAGGTAGAATGAAGCAAAATGAAGGAACAATAGATAAGCCTTTAGCTAGATCTAAGAGAGATAGATTAAAAATAGCAATATGTGAAGATGGTAAAAGGGCAGTGACACATTATGAAGTTATAGAAAGATTTAGAAATTCTACATTAGTAAAGTGTGTTTTAGAAACTGGAAGAACTCATCAAATTAGAGTTCATATGGCATCTATTGGATACCCACTTGTTGGAGATCCTACATATGGTTTTAAAAAAGGTAAATTTAAAACAGAAGGGCAAATGTTACATGCTAAAACATTAGGATTTATTCATCCTTCAACTTCAGAATATATGGAGTTTTCATCAGAGCTTCCAGAAAATTATAAAGTGTTATTAAATAATTTAAGAAAAGATAATGTATAGGAGGATAAAAATGAAATTAAAAGCAAACTTATTAGATGATAAGGCTATAAAGAGAAGTTTAATAAGAATTTCACATGAGATAATTGAAAAAAACAAAGGCGTAGATGATTTAGTTTTAATAGGTATAAAAAGAAGAGGATATCCTTTAGCTAAAAGAATATCTAACTTCATAAAAGATATTGAAGGAATAGAATTACCTGTTGGTTCAGTTGACATAACTTTATATAGGGATGATTTAAGCAAAGATAATGAAAGTCCAGAGTTAAAGAGTATTGATTTAGGTGTTGATATAAAAGATAAGAGAGTAATAATAGTTGATGACGTATTATACACTTGTAGAACAGCAAGAGCAGCTATGGATGCAATAATAGATGTGGAAAGACCTAAAGTAATTGAATTAGCAGTTCTTATAGATAGGGGACATAAAGAATTACCTATAAGAGCAGACTTTGTTGGAAAGAATATACCAACATCAAAAGAAGAAGTTGTTGGAGTTAAAATACAAGAAATTGATGGAGAGGATTCAGTAAAAATATATCAAAAAGAAGTTTAATTTAAACTTAAAGGAGCGAATTTAATGGAATACAATTTAATTGCAACTACAACCTTTGGAATAGAGGGAGTAACTGCAAAAGAACTTAAGGCTTTAGGATATGAAGGATTAAAGACAGAAAATGGTAAAGTTCATTTCCAAGGAGATGAAATGGATATAGCAATAGCAAATATACATTTAAGAACGGCAGATAGAGTTTTAATAAAAATGGCAGAATTTGAAGCAAGAAGTTTTGAAGAGCTATTTCAAGGTACAAAAAAAGTAAATTGGAGCAAAATAATTCCTAAAGATGGAGTTATGCATGTAGTTGGAAAATCTATAAAATCAACTCTTTATAGCGTTCCGGATTGTCAATCTATAGTAAAGAAGGCAATAGTAACTCAAATGAGCGAAGCTTACGGAATAAGTCAATTTAGTGAAGATGGTCCAGTATATAAAATAGAAGTTGCTATATTAAAAGATAAAGTAACTCTTACAATAGATACATCAGGAGCTGGACTTCATAAGAGAGGATATAGAGAACATGCAGGAGCAGCACCTCTTAAAGAAACGTTAGCATCAGCAATGGTTTTATTATCAAGATGGAAAGAGGAGTATATATTGATTGATCCATTTTGTGGCTCAGGAACAATACTTATAGAAGCTTGTATGATTATGCAAAATATTGCTCCAGGATTAAATAGAGAGTTTGTATCAGAAAAATGGCCAACAATGCCACCTAATATATATGATCAAGTAAGAAATGGTGCGAGAAAAGCTATAAAAAATAAGCCTTTAAAGCTTATAGGTTATGATATAGATTATAGAGTTTTAAAAGTTGCAAAAGAAAATGCAAAAAAAGCTGGTGTGGATAAATATATAGAGTTTCAAGAGAGAGACTTTAGAGTATTTTCAAATAAACATAAATATGGTTTCATAATATCTAATCCTCCATATGGGGAAAGATTAAGTGACGAAAGAGAAGTAAAAGAGCTTTATAGAATATTTGGAGAATATAAAAAGAAATATTCAGAATGGGAATTTAATATCCTTACATCATATGAAAACTTTGAAAAGTCATTCAATAGAAAATCAACTAAAAATAGAAAACTTTATAATGGTAAATTAAAATGTTATTATTACCAATATTTTGATAATAGCTTAATAAAAAATCAAGGTGATACTTTGATGCAATGTTTAATATAATGAAAAAGTCTAGAAACTTTAATAAGTTTCTAGACTTTTTATTATTTATTTAAATTAAGTGTTTCAAAATCTTTAGGTTCTACATACATAGTATAGTTAGTATGATAAGTAACCATTCCAGGCTTAGCACCGTTTGGTTTCTTTAAATTTTTTACCAAAGTGTAATCTACAGGAACTTTTGATGATGTTTTTGCTTTACTATAAAAAGCAGCAATTACAGCAGCTTCTTCTAATGTATTATCAGGAACTTCATTAGAGCAAACTATTACATGAGATCCAGGAATATCTTTAGTATGTAACCACATAAAATTTTTATTTGCAAATTTAAGGCTTAGATAATCATTTTGTAAATTATTTTTACCTACATATATATCGATATTGTCAGAAGATATAAAATGTAGAGGCTTTGACTTAATAATTTTTTTCTTATTTGATTTTTTAAATTTTAAGTATCCTGTTTCCATAAGTTCATTTTTAATTTCTTCAATTTCATCATAAGAATCAGCATTTATAATATTAGTAAGAACTGAATTTAAATAATTTAATTCAGTTTTATTTTTTTCAAGTTGCACTTTAGCTTCTTCTTCAGCTTTTTTTAATTTATTATATTTTTTATAATATATTTGTATATTTTCAGATGGAGTTTTATTTGGATTTAATTTAATTTTTTCTATAGGTAAATTTTCATCATAAAAGTTTTGCACTTCAACAAATTTATCACCTTTTTTAAAGCTGTATATATAAGAAGTTAATAAATCACCTTTAATTTTAAAATCATCTTTTATTAAACAATCTTTTAATGTTAAATTAAGTATTTTTTCTTTTTTATTGCAACGTTCTATATTTGTATTAATTAATTTTTGTAAGTTTTGAGATCTGTTATGAAGTCTTTCTTGCTTATCTTTTTTAAAATAAAAATCATCTAACATTTTTGATGGATCTTTATAATTTATTTTTTTTAAGTTTTTATAAACATTTAATAAATCTATTGAATAAAAATCTTTAAATAATCCATTTTCATTTATATATATATTAAAATTAATATTATTTTTTAAATTATTAAATAAATTTGTAACAAATTTGTATAACCTTTCTGAAGTTATTGGGTTATAATAATCAATAGTAATATTTAAAAATATTTCCTTGGAAAAGGTTTTACTAATCCCGGTAAATATATTAAAGAATAGATTTTCGTTAACTTCATAAGAGTTAGCATTTATAATATTTTCAAAGTCTTCCTTAGAAAAATTAAATGGATTTAATTTTTGAGATTTTGGTGGATAGATATAAGGAACACCTGGATATAAAACTCTAAAACTATTTATATCAGGAGTAATATGTTTTATTGATTCCATAACTTTAAAGTCACGCTCACGAACTAAAGTTATATTTGAATGTCTTCCCATTATTTCAATAATTAATTGGTACTTGCTATCAAAACCTAACTCATCTCTAGAAGAAATATGAAGAGTTATTATTCTATCATTATCTTTTTGAGTTATGTTTGTTATAGTACCTCCAAGTAAATATTTTCTAAGAACCATTAAATATAATGGAGCTTTAAGAGGGTTATTTTTTTGAGTATTGGTAATATGTAATCTAGCAAATTGTGAAGATGCTGAGATTAATAGTTTAATATTTTTTCTATCTTTTCTTAATGTTAAAATAATTTCATCTTTTTCAGGTTGATTTATTTTATCTATTTTAGAATTTATAATAGAAATACTTAAATTATCGATTAAGCTGTTTAAAAATATACCGTCTAATGCCACGTTTATCGTCCTTTCTTTTCTTTAATTTAAGGATAGTATAACACCAAATAAAGATAATAATCAATTATATATATATTAGTTACAGGAGGAATAGAAATGAAGTTTACAAAGATGCAAGGTATTGGGAATGATTTTATATTTATTGAAGATTTAGATAACAAATTATTAGAAAAAGAAGTTTCAATAGCTAAAAAGCTATGTGATAGACATTTTGGAATAGGTGCAGATGGATTAGTTGTAGTTAGAAAATTAAATAATTTAAATATGAAAATGACTATTATAAACAGTGATGGATCTAGAGCAAATATGTGTGGAAATGCAATAAGATGTTTTGGAAGATATATTTATGATAAAGGATATGTTAAAGATAAAAAGTTTATTGTGGAAACAGATGATGGAAAAAAAGAAATTGAACTTATAAGTGAAGATAATATTATAATTGGAGCTAGAGTTTATATGGGTAAGCCATCATTTAAAGGCGAATTAATTCCATTAAATAATAAAAAAGAATTAATAAAAGAAGAGGTAAATATAAATAATAAGATATATGAGTTAACAACATTATTAATGGGTGTACCACATACTATAGTAATTGATAAAAACAATAATTATAATGTTTTAGAAGGAAAGTATATAGAGAAGTTTAGTTATTTTAAAGAAGGAACAAATGTTAATTTTGTTAAAGTAATTGATAGTGATACAATTAAAGTAGATACATGGGAAAGAGGCGCAGGAAGAACTTTAGCTTGTGGTACTGGAACATGTGCATCTGCTGTTGTAACTAATAAATTTGGATTAACTAATAATAAAGTATTAGCAAAGCTACCAGGTGGAGAATTAATTATAGAAGTTTTAGATAATGGTGTTTATATGACGGGGAATGCTGAGTATATATGTAAAGGTGAAACATTATAAATATAGATAAGAGGGAGTTTAATGCATTTATTAAAAAAGGTATCAATCAAAGTACCTATGTATATACTAATTATTTTAAGTTTATCTTTGACATTTATTTCGTGTAATAGTAAATCAAATATAGAAAACTCAAATTTAAATTTGCAACCTATAAACTTAGAAAAAGGTTCTGTGTTATTAGAAAGCAATGGAAAGTATAAAGTTTTTGATTTACAAGAAGATAAATATCATGGGATAAGTAATGATAGGGTTATTATAAATTTTAACAAAGAAAGTGGCACTTATGTTTTTGTTAAAGCTGGAAAACATTATATTTATTATAAGGGTAAAGAAATTCCAATAAAGGATAGTAATTATAACTTTATAAAAATATCTTATGATGGAAGATATGTTTCTTATATGAGTTATGATAACGGATATAATTTAAAAGTAATTTCTTTAGAAGATGATAAAGAAATAAATATAAAATCTAAGGTTGCTATTTCTGGCAATTTATATGATTTTATAAAAAATGATAAACTTGTTTATTATGGAATTTCAGAAGATAAAATAAATGGAGTATTTACTTACGATTTAAAAGAGAATAAAGAAGAACTTTTATACAATCTAAAGTCTGGAGGATATGTTGATTTTCTAAAGGGAGATCTTAATAGTGTATTTGTGTTTCAACAAAGAGCTAATAATGAAAAAATCTTATTAGAAATAAATGCTGAAAATAAGAATATAAATAATATATCAAATAGTTTTAAATCTATAAATGATTTAGAAAAACAAGATAATGCATACTATATATTAGGCGAAGCTTTTGATGATACAAAATCATTATATAAGTTAAAAGATAAAAATGTTAAAAAATTAGTATTTTCTTTTCCATCAAGTATAAATATGAAAAAAGGAATTCAGATTTCAAATAGTGGAATATTATTTATTGGAAGTAATTCTTCAGAAGGTAAAGAAGAAATATTTTCTTATAAGGATAACAGTGTTTCTTTAATAAGTAATAAAGAAGGAAACTATAACTTTATAAATATAAATTAAAGTCTTAATTTTTATTAAGGCTTTTTTATTTTGCTTTGAATATTATATGAAATATTTGGAAAATAATTAAATAAATAATATTAAGGAGGAGATATGAAAAATTTAATTTTAAATATAGATTTAAATTGTGTATACAAAATAGATAAAGATAAGATGATTGAATACAAAATATTACCTTTATATATTGAAAATCATTATATAAAGGTTGCAACTTATGAAAAAAATAATAATTCAAAAGAGTTTATAGAATTTATATTTAGTAAAAAAGTAGAATTTATTTATTTAAGTAAGGATGATTTTTATGATTTATTTTATATGGTTAGGCCGGACTTAAGCAAATCTTTAGAGGAAATTTTTATAAAATATACTATATCTAAAAAAGGCAGTGATATACATTTTGAACCTTTTGAAGATTTCGTAAATGTTAGAATAAGAATAGATGGAATATTAATATTAGTTAGTAAAATAAGAATATGTGATTATAATCAAATATTATCTAGAATAAAGTTAAATGGAAATATGGATATTGCAGAAAAGAGAAAACCTCAAGATGGAAAAATTGTTGTTAAGTATAATGAAATTTATTTTGATTGCAGAATATCTATAATACCATTAGTATTTGGAGAAAAAATGGTTATAAGAATACTTTATAAAGAAAAATCTGATTATAATATGGAATTACTTAATTTATCAAAAGAACAGTCTGAAAATTTAGAGAAAATTATAAAAGCTAACAATGGAATAGTTATAATAAATGGTCCGACAGGAAGTGGTAAATCTACAACTTTATATTCAATAATTTCAAAAATTAAAGATAATGATATAAATATAACTACCATTGAAGATCCGGTGGAATGTAATCTTAGTGGAATTAATCAAATAAATGTGAATAATAAAATAAATTTAAATTTTGCAAATGGTCTAAGGAGTATATTAAGGCAAGATCCAGATGTGATAATGGTAGGAGAAATTAGAGATGAAGAAACAGCTAATATAGCAATAAGAGCTGCAATTACTGGACATAAAGTTTATTCTACAATTCATACAAAATCAAGTAGAGATGTATTTTTTAGATTTGAAGATATGAATGTAAAAGATTATTTAATACGCGATTCAATGGTTGGGGCTATATCTCAAAGATTAATTGGTTGCTTGTGTGAAAAATGTAAAACTAAAAAAGAAGAAATAATAAATGATAAAATTTACTATTTTTATAAAGAAGTTGGATGTAAAAGATGTAATTATACTGGTATAAGTGGAAGAAGACTAATATGTGCAGTACATTTTATAGATGAAAATATAAGAAGTAAGCTTAAAAATATAAATGAAGATTTAGAAATATTGTCAAATGAACAAATGTATAGCAGATGTAAAGAATTATTGTATAAAGGAGAAATAAGCTATAAGCAATATAAAAGATTTATAAATGGAGAGGAATTAGTAAAATATGAATTTCAACAAAAAATATTCATATAAGAATTTAAGTATTATATGTGAAAACTTATCTAATTTATATAAAGATGGATTGCAAATAAGTAAAGCGATTAGTTTATTAAATGAATTTCCATTAAGAAATGATTATAAAAATAGTATAAAAGTATTAGTTAACTCAATAATGCAAGGAGAATCTTTAAGTGAGGGATTTATGAAAAATAATAATTTATATCCTAAGTTTTTTGTTGGAATGATTTCAATTGGAGAAAAGACTGGAAGACTTCAAGAAGTTCTTAATGAATTAAGTATATATTATAAAAGAAAAGATGAATTACTTAAAGATATAATGAATTTCTTGATATATCCAATGTTTTTATTAAGTTCTATGATATTTATATTAATTTTTATAATGAAATTTATGATTCCTCAATTGGAGGATATATATAAATCTATAGGAAATTCTATTCCTTATATAGCACAAGTACTAATTGATTTTTCCTATAAAATAAACGAATCTCCAATTATATTTATATTATCTTTATTTATATGGGTAATTTTAATTCCTTGTATATTATTTAAAAA
>ERZ1463036.111-NODE-111-length-17900-cov-86.620846_pt1 | contig 17900 bp, 10 predicted proteins | sample MGYA00564485_ERZ1463036 | MGnify/ENA primary metagenome ERZ1463036 (study PRJEB39244, sample SAMEA3635127) | Helicobacter pylori | study: EMG produced TPA metagenomics assembly of PRJEB11511 data set (Assembly of a 5300-year-old Helicobacter pylori... | reverse complement strand
CTTTATTATAATTTGAAGTAGTTTTAGTGTAAAGTTTAATTTCATCTCCCTCTTTAATTGTATATCCTGGCTTAGGATTCATATCAACTACAGAATTTCCACCATCTTCTACAGAATATTTAATATTATCTTTATCTAAAATAGATTTAGCTTTATCTAAATTCATACCTCTAACATCTGGTACAATCTCTTCTTTTACTTTGTTTTTATCTAAATCTGAACTATCTAATTCAATATAATTAAATATATCGCTAAATAAATCATGAGCTAATGGTGCTGCTACTAATCCTCCAAAGTACTCCCCCTTTGGATTATCTACAGATATTAAAATTGAAACTTGTGGATCATTATATGGAGCAAATCCAGCAAATGACGCTACATACCCTGCACCATATCCTCCACTAGCTTTAACCTTTTCAGCTGTACCAGTTTTACCAGCAATCCCATATCCTTCTATATAAGCTCTCTTTGGAGATCCAAAATGAACAGTTTTTTCTAAAGCTTCTGAAACTCTCATAGCAGTTTTTTTATCTATTATATTATTAATTTTTTTAGGTACAAAAGTTTTATCAACTACTCTTGCTCCACTTGGATCTTCATGGCTTATTTCCTTCATTATATGAGGTTGTATCCATGTTCCTCCATTAGCAATTGTGTTCATAGCTGCCATCATTTGAACTGAACTAGCACTATCTGTTTGACCAAATGATATGGTTGCAAGTTCTACTGGACCTATTTTATCATTTGGCAATACTATACCTGTTGTTTCTCCAGGTAAATCTATTCCTGTCTGCTTACCAAATCCAAACTTTTCTATATATTCATTTAATTTTTCTTTTCCAAGTTTTTGACCTATGTCCATAAACCCAACGTTACAAGAGTTTTCTAATATTTGATCAAAAGTTTCAGTTCCATGCCCTTCTGGCTTCCAACATTTTATATAAGTTCCAGATACATTTTTTCCACCTGGACAAAAATATGTTTCATTTCCACCTGCTATACCTTCTTGTACGGCAGCTGAAGATGTTACCATTTTAAATATAGATCCTGGCTCAAATGAATTTGATACGGCATCATTTTTCCACATATTTTCCATCTTTTCAGTTTTATCTTTACCAGGGAAATTTTCATACCCTTTATAAGGTTCATTAGGATTATAATCTGGTTTATTAGCCATAGCTAATATTTCTCCATTTTTAGGATTCATAACTATTATACTAACCCCATCTGCTTTATATTCTTTTTTTCCTTCTTCTGCAACCTTTTCTGCAAAATACTGTATAGTTTCATCAACGGTTAGTGTGACATCTTTACCATCAACAGGTTTTGCAAATTCAGAATTTGAATAAGGTATCCCACTACTATTTCTTGCAACTTCTGCTATTCTCATTCCTGGTAAACCTGATAACTCCACATTATATTCACGCTCTATACCACCTTGACCTATACCATCTGCATCAACTCGTCCTAATACTTGAGCTAAGAAATTATTATCTGGGTAATACCTCTTTGTATCCTGTGAAACTATTACTCCTCTTATCTTTAAATTCTTGACACTATCAGCTTTATCTTTTTCTATCTTTCTAATTAAAGTAACAGAAGTTGCTGGCAATCCTGATGGCAAAGTACTATTTATCTTATCATATACCTCTTCTTTAGGCATACCTAAAGCAGTACCTAACTCCCCTGCAATTTTATTAAGCTTTTCTTTTTTTGTATCATCTGTATCATCTTTAGTAAATGTATCTTCTCTTAAAGTTTTAAGATCTAAATCCACTCTATAAACATTAGCGCTAACAGCTAATTGAGCTCCATTTCTATCTAGTATTTCTCCTCTTTTAGCACCTATCTTTATTTCATTTTTCCATTGTTCTTCTGCCATTGAACCATATTCTTTATGCTTAAAAATCATTACGTATGATAATCTTAAGGTTAATACTCCTAGTAATCCCCATACTACTATCATAGTCCAATATGTTCTTTTAAATCTAAGTGATTTTGTTATTTTATAATCTTTAAATCCTTTGTTTTTCTTATTTTTCACCCTTAGCCCTCCGTAGTAAGTTAAATAAACTGAGTTCTATCTTTAAAATTCACTTTACGAAAATTTAAGGTTCTACTAAATTTATCATCTTATCTATTTAAAATTAAATTGATAAAATTGTAGTCCTTATAAAAAATTATGGATGTACTCTTAAAAAAATAATAAAAGTACATCCTAATTTATTCCCCTATTGCTTACCTTCAGTAGCTTGGCTTTCGCCTAACTTAATCATATTTTCCTTAGTTGGTAATATCATTTTTAATTTATTTTTAGCAGTTTCCTCTATTTTGTCTAAAGAACTTGCCTTTAATATTTGAACCTTCAAAGCTTCATTTTCAGTTATAACAGAATTTATTTCTTTATTTAATGAGTCCAATTGTTGCTGAGTTTTATAAACTTTTACATCTCTACTTATTGTTATCCCACCAACAACTAATATTAGAAGTACTATTTGATATACACTTTTTCTTATTTTTTTATCTTTTTGCTTTTTTCTTCTTTGTTGTTCGATTTTTTTCTTTTTCTTGTCATAGGTTTCTTTACTTGGTATAGTTTGTTCTTTTCTTTGTGGTTTAAGTGCTGAACTACCATTATAATCAAACTCTTTTACAATCATCTACAATCCCTCTCCAATTACTTTTTATTCCCCTTACTTAAAAATCTAATAAAGCTTTCTAAATATATCATCTTATAATTTTTCTATTATTCTTAACTTAGCACTTCTACTTCTTGGATTAAATTCTAACTCTTCCTTGCTAGCTTCAATGGGTTTTCTGCTTATAAGCTTAACTTCTGGTTTTCTATTACAAACACATACAGGAAACTCACTTGGACATGTGCATGGATTAGCTAATTCTTTAAATGTATTTTTAACAATTCTATCTTCTAATGAGTGGAATGTTATTATTGCCATTCTTCCACCTTTATTAAGTTTCTTAACTCCATCTAAAATAGTCTTACTTATAATTTCAAGTTCCTTATTAACTTCTATTCTTATAGCTTGGAATGTTCTTTTAGCTGGATGTGGTCCTTCTCTTCTAGCCTTTGCTGGAATTGCCGCTTTAATTATCTCAACTAATTCCAAAGTAGTTTCTATATTTTTCTCTTCTCTATTTTTAACTATGAAACTCGCTATTCTTTTAGCAAATTTTTCTTCTCCATATTCTTTGATTATTCTATATAATTCCTCTTCTGAATATGTATTAACTATTTCATATGCTGAGAATTCATTTTCTCTATTCATTCTCATATCTAAAGGAGCATCTTGCATATAACTAAATCCTCTTTCTCCATTATCTAATTGATAAGAAGAAACTCCTAAGTCCATAAGGATACCATCTACTCCATCTATGCCTAAATCTGTTAATACATCATATATAGCATAGAAATTACTATGAACATATGTAACATTTTTATAGTCTTTCAATCTTTCTCCAGCAGCTTTCAAAGCATCTTTATCCTGATCGAATCCTATTAATCTACCATCACTTGATAGCCTTTTTACTATTTCACTTGAATGACCTGCACCACCTAATGTGCAGTCTACATATATACCATCTTCTTTTATATTTAAAGCATTTATGCACTCATCTAGCAAAACCGAAACATGTTTAAATTCCATATAAATACTCCTTAAATTTTAAATTACTTATCATCATTTTATTTTATCAATCATATTATATACTGTATAATATAGCCTAATAACCTTAATTTATCATGCTTAATTTTATTAATAAACATTTTTAAACGTATTTATTATAAACATTCTGTAAATTATCGTACCTCTTACTAATTTACACTACAATACAATGCTATTGCAACTATTTTCCCATTATATATTATATTTTATTATACATTATTCTATAAAAAATTAAAATTTCCTTTCAATATTCAGGATTTATAAGTTTATATAATTAAAATATTCTTAGAAAAAAATTTGACATTATACTTATTTTGATGTAAAATTTTAAAATATTATGGGAGTAGATAGGGGCTGGTGTCTCTACAGGTCTTCAAAACCTAGTTATGGTGCTAATACCATCATGGGTGGGTTCGATTCCCACATATTCCCGCCATAAAGAAAAAGAGCTATCTGAAGAAAACTTCAAATAGCTCTTTTTTTGTCTAAAAATACTGTTTAAATTTGATGATATTTTTTCTTTTATATTATACGTTGAATCTGAAGTTAACTATGTCTCCATCTTTCATTACGTATTCTTTACCTTCTAATCTGTAAACACCTTTTTCTTTAGCAGCTGCTTCTGAACCACATTCTACTAAATCATCATAAGAAACAACCTCAGCTCTTATGAATCCTCTTTCTATATCAGAGTGAATTTTACCTGCTGCTTGTGGAGCTTTAGTTCCTTGTTTTATTGTCCAAGCTCTAACTTCTTGTACCCCTGCAGTTAAGTAACTCATTAATCCTAATAATTTGTAACTTGCTTGTATAAGTTTATCAAGACCTGATTCTTCTAATCCATACTCAGATAACATTTCAGCTTTTTCTTCTTCATCTAATCCTGATAATTCTTCTTCAAGTTTAGCACAAACAACCATGATTCCTGAATTCTCAGTTTCAGCATATGCTCTAACTTTTTGAACATATTCATTATCTAAGTTTCCTTCCATCATATCATCTTCTGATATGTTACAAGCATATAAAACTGGTTTTGAAGTTATTAAGAATAAGCTTTTTACGAAAGCTTCTTCATCTTCAGTAGCTTCTAAAGTTCTAGCTGGTTTATTTGCTTCTAAGTGAGCTTTTAATCTTTCCATTACATCATACTCAAACTTAGCAGTTTTATCACCTGATCTTACTAACTTCATAGTCTTTTCCATTCTTCTTTCAAGAACATCTAAGTCTGCAAAGATAAGCTCTAAGTTTATAGTTTCTATATCTCTTATTGGATCTACAGAACCTTCTACGTGAACAACATTCTCATCGTCAAAACATCTTACAACATGAACTATAGCTGCAACTTCTCTTATGTGTGATAAGAATTTATTTCCTAATCCTTCACCTTTGCTAGCACCTTTGACTAATCCTGCTATATCATAAAACTCTATTGCAGTATATACTTTTTTCTTTGTATTATATATTTTTTCTAAAACATCTAATCTCTTATCTGGTACACTTACAACACCTACGTTTGGTTCTATTGTACAGAAAGGATAGTTTGCTGATTCAGCTCCTGCTTTTGTAATAGCATTGAATAATGTACTTTTACCAACATTTGGTAATCCAACCATTCCTAATTTCATCTATGTACACGTCCCTTTCTTATATTTAATTTCATACTTAATGATTATACTCTAGCTTAATATATATTTCAACAACTGTATTATGTTTCCTAATTATCCACTTAAAAATACAAATTAATCCTAATATATAACACATACTAAATTTGAGGTGATATTTTATGATTAAGAAAGTTTTTTCATTATTATTTTCAATAATGATGATTCTATCTATTACTTTAAACACAAAAGTAAGTGCAAAAGAATTTAATAGCCCTTGTACAAAAGAATTTAACTGGTATTATTCTTTTAATAAAGAGGAAGGTATTCCTCATGGGCCAAAAGAAACTCCTTATATAAGTAATCATAAAGTTGTATATTGTGGAGACACATCAAAGAAAGAAATTTTTCTTACTTTTGATGAAGGATATGAAAATGGTAATACAGCAAAAATACTTGATATATTAAAAGAAAATCAAGTTCCTGCTGCATTCTTTGTAACAAGACCATATATAAAAGACTATCCAGACCTTATAAAAAGAATGGATGAAGAGGGCCATCTTGTATGTAATCACACTTCTCATCATCCATCTATGGCTAAAATACTTGATAAAGAAAAATTTACAAAAGAATTTACCGAAGTTGAAGAGGAATACTCTAAAGTTACTGGAAAAGAAATGCCTAAATTCTTTAGACCTCCAATGGGTAAATACAGTGAACAATCCTTAGCTTACACTGAAGAACTTGGTTATACCTCTGTTTTTTGGAGTTTTGCTTATAAAGATTGGTTAGTTGATGAGCAACCTTCTAAAGAAGCTGCTAAGAAAAAAATATTAGATAAAGTTCATAATGGTGAAGTAGCTCTGCTTCATGCAGTATCAGATACTAATACTGCTATTTTAGATGAAATTTTAAAAGAGTTAAAATCTAATGGTTATGAATTTAAATCTTTAAATGATTTAACTCCTAAAAAAGAATAATACTAAATCAATTAAGGGGCCCATATCAAAATAACTTTTTATAAAACTTACAAATTGTATGAAGAGAACCTCTAAATTTAGCTTAATCTATTAATTCTCGAAATATGTTTATAAGTTTTTTATTACATTTTGATATAGACCCCTTATTATTTATCTAATAATTTTTTATTCTATTTTTACTTAATTTTGAAGAAAACCACTTTCTTTTAAAATCTCTTCTTTTAATTTATTGCTTTCATTTCTTATATGTAAAATTTCTTCTTTTACACTCTTAACTAAGTTTTTATCTTTTAAAAATCCTAAGTTTATTTCTACATTAACTATGGAACTATCTATACAAGCACTAAGCATTATAGCACTTACTACAGCATCTGAAATTAAATTTTTATTTCCATACTTAGAAGCAAATTTTACATTTTCAAAAAACTTTAAGGCTTTTCTGCTTAATTCTAAAGGAACCATCATTGCCCCTAAAGTACATTCATCTATTTTTTCACTTCTTAAATTTTTCTCTTCACAAGTTTCCTTAGGTAACTTATAACAATCCATTAATGCAGTAAAAGCTTCCTCATCTTTGTTCATAAAATCTAACATTTCATTATAAGATTTTTTTGCATTTTCAAGATTTTCATCTAATTTCTTTTTATTTTCTTCACTTAATGCTTCGTAAGCTTTTTTACCAACAGTTAAGCTATAAACCATTGATGTTAATGCAACTCCTACTGCCCCAACAATCCCTGCTGCTGCCCCACCACCAGGTGCTGATGAACTTGAACCTAAATCTTCTATAAAATCTTTAATCTTTTCGTTTTTCATTGTCTACCCCTCCTTCATGTCTTATTGCCTATTTTAATTTTAGTATATTATTTAGCTTTTTACCTATACTACTCCATTCATATTCTTCATTTGCCTTAAATTTCTTACCTGAATCTATTAAATCTCTACATTTATTTAAGTCATCTATTATAGCCTCATAATTATTTTCACTAACTATACACTTTTCTTTATTAAGTGCAACATTCTTAATAGGATCATTTTCATCTCCTAATATAACCATAATAAGATTCTTTGTTCCTAAATAGTCATATATTTTAGCAGGTATTTGCTTAGAATTTTTGTTTCCTAAAACAAGAAGAACATCTCCATGTATCATGTATCTTAAAGCTTCCTTATAGTCAATTCTTCCATTAACACTAACATTAGAAAACTTTTTTAATTCTTCTTTAATATTTTCATCATCTATGTTTCCAAAAAATATTATGTTTAATCTATTAAATAGCTCCTGATCTCTTTTCTCTAATTCTTTTAAAGCTTTTATAAAAGGTTTTAAATCCCTAATTTTACTGAAAATTTCTCCAGCATAAATTAAGTTTATCTTATTATCCTTTAAAAGTTCTGGCTTTTCTGCCCTTTCAATTTCTTCATATATGGCTTTATTGTATCCCCTAGTTACGATAAACATTTTATCTTCTTTTACATTATATTTTTCCATAAAATCTTTTTTATTCTCTTCAGTTACAAATATATGTCTATCCCCATTTAATACTACTGATTTTTCTTGTCTACCTTCTATGAATTTTCTTATAAAGCCAATATCCTCTCTTGATGGATCCTTAAGCCAAGGATCGCTCCAATATAAAACCCAAGGAATCTCTTTAAAGTGCTTTTTTATTCTTAAAGCACAAAGGTGACTAGATGGTGGCTCATGCATAGAAAATATAACATCAAACTTTTCTTTATTCATAAGTTCTATGCCATACTTTGAGGCTTTAAAACTCCAGTTATAATACATATCAGGAAAAATTATTTTATTTTTAATCTTCCTCATAAGCTTAATTTTACCACTAGATTTTGTGTTAGAAGACTTATCTTCTTCCGTTACCTCTATAGATTTTTTTGGCATAATCTTATTAAATAATTTTCCACCTTCAATAGCATGAACCTTTACTTTACTGTCTAAAAGTTTTAATATTTCCTCATCATAGTATATAGAGTTTTTAGGAAAGTCTACAGTTAAAAGATGCACACCATTATTCTCTATATTACATAAATTATTTAAGTACATAAGAGTTTCAATTGATGCTGAATTATTTATCATAGGAGAATAACAAGCTATAAATAAAATTTTCATTATTTTTTACCTCTTTCCTTAAGTGATAAAACTAAGAACTTTGGTATGCTACCTAATCTTTTTATTCTCCAAGGCTCTTTAGCCACTCTATAAAGCCACTCCATACCTATATTAATCATAAATTGTGGCGCTCTATTTACATTCCCAGCAAACACATCAAAACTTCCACCAACACCCATAAAAATCTTGCAAGAAAGTTTATCCTTATATTTTTCTATAAAGACTTCTTGTCTAGGCGCTCCCATGGCAACAAAAAGTATATCAGCCTTGCTTTCATTAATTTTTTCTATTAAATCATCACAATTATCTAAATCAAAAAAGCCATTATTACTTCCAACTATATTAATTCCATCATAGCTTTCTTTTATTTTTTCCTTGCATTTAATTAGTGTCTCTTCCTTAGCTCCTAATAAAAACACTTTTAAATTCTTATCTCTAGCTTCCTCTAAAAGCATATTCATAACTTCAATTCCAGCTATTTTTTCTGTAATATCTATTCCATTAATCTTAGCTGCAAGCAGAGTTCCTACTCCATCTGGAATTATTAAAGCATCCTCTTTAGTAAAGCTATTTTTTAAAAATTCATTCTTTATACCATTATATAAAACCTCTGGATTTCCAGATATTATGTTAACTCTTTTTTTATTTTCAATCTCTTTTAAAAGTTCCTCTTTATTATCTGAAAATATTTTATATCCTAATAACTCCTTATACATATTCCGCTCCTAAGGCTATTTAATATTATTATTTTTCATAAATGTTTCTATTTCTTTTACTATTTCATCATCCTTGTTTATAGCCTTTGCTATATCTAAATGCTGCTTTGCCTCTTCTATTTTTCCTGCATTTAAATAACAAACTATTAAGTTAGTACAAACCTCTATATCTCTTGTGCTTTCAAAGGCTTTTCTTAAATATTTAATAGCTTCATCATATATTCCTAAAGATGCATAATTTATTCCCATTTCATTTACTGCTTCAACTATACTATCATCAATTGATAAACATTCATTTAAGTAATAAACTGCCTTTTCAAAATTTCCAAGTCTTCTATAAGCTGTTGCAATATAATATCTTAAAATAGCATTATCTTGGAATTTATCTGCTAAAGGAAGAAGTCTTTTTAAAGCATCCTCTGGTTCTTCTATTAGATCTTCTTTTCCTTCTTCATAATCAGCTGAATCTTTTATCTCATTATATAAAACCTCAACTATTTCATTTCTTTCTCCCCCCTTAGCTAAATATTCATTTATATCAACATAAGCTTTATCATATTGTCCCATGTCATTGTAAGCTATTGCTGAATAAAGATATGGAAGAGCTAAATCACTTCTATTTGCTTTACATTTATCACAAATTTCTAGTTGAGTTTCATTATAAGCTTTGTTTCTTTCTCTTAAAGATTCACATATTAAAAGAAGATTTTCATAAACCTCAGTTTCATCTGATATTTCACTTAATCCCTTTAAAAGCATAAATGCTTCAACCATATTTTCTTCTTTAACCTTATCAGCTACTATCTTTTTAACACATGGAATAGCATCCTCTATTAGTGGAATTAATTTTTTATACTCCTTATTAAATTTAAAATCCTTGTCTCCCCCTAAAGCGAAAAACATTCCTTCAACTAAATAGTTTATTGGTAAAGATTCTAATTTATATCCACTTTTCACATCCTGTGATAAATGTTTTGGATCTATTGGGATATAAACTTCATTTATATTAACCTCTTTTGGATCTTTTCCTAAGCTTTTAACAAATCCATCTCCATCTATTTCTAAAAATAAAAGTTGTGATAATTTTTCTTTTGCAAATGTATTAAAACTCATATATCTATCTCCTTAACTACTTTTACTAACTATTTTAATTCTATCTAAAAATAAAATTTATAAACCTAAATTTTATTATATATCATAAATTTCGAACTTTATTTTATCACAAAATAAAAATTAGTTCATCTTAGTATTTAGTTATAACTTATAACACTTATTTTAGTTATATATTATAACACTTTAATTAACTCTTTTGTGCATTAAGCTCTAAAAATATAAAAAGAGCTATATTTATAACTTATAAGTTTTATATAAGTTATATTAACATAGCTCTTTGTTTAACTTAAACTATTTTAATTTAGCATTAATTACTTCCATTATTGCATTTTTAAAGTTTTCAGTTTTTTCTTTTGAATCTTCTAAGCTTGAACCTTTTACTGATAAGTAGATTTTCATCTTAGGCTCTGTACCTGATGGTCTTACAACAAACCAAGAATCATCTTCTAAAACATATTTTAAAACATTTGATTTTGGAAGTTTTACTTCTTTTTCTTCTCCAGTTAAGTTATTTACTTCTTTGCTTAACTTATAATCGAAAGATGTAATAACTTTAACTCCATTCATTTCTTTTAAAGCATCATTTCTTAAGCCATCTATGCACTTAGCTATTTGTTCTTGCCCTTCTTTTCCAGCAAGCTCTATTGATACTAAGCTTTCTTTGAAGTAACCATATTTATTATAAAGTTCTATTAAACCATCATAAAGAGTTTTTCCTTGCTCTTTATAATATAAAGTCATTTCAGCTATTAACATTGAAGCTACAACAGCATCCTTATCTCTAGCAAAAGTTCCAGCTAAGTAACCATAACTTTCTTCAAAACCAAATAAATATTCATTTGAACCTGATTCTTCAAATTCTCTTATCTTTTCACCTATATATTTAAATCCTGTTAATGTATCTATTAAAGTTACCCCATATTCCTCAGTCATTTTTCTTACTGACTCTGTAGTAACTATAGTTTTTATAACTGCACCATTTTCAGGTAATTTATTCATTTCCTTTAATGAACTTAATATATAGTTAGTTAGTAACATTCCTGTTTGGTTACCACTTAATACTTGGTATTCTCCATTATTGTCTTTAACAACTACACCTATTCTATCACAGTCTGGATCTGTTCCAAATATTATATCAGGTTGAATTTCTTTAGCCATATCTAAAGCTAATTTAAATACCTTTGGATCTTCTGGATTTGGATATGAAGCTGTTGGGAAATTTCCATCTGGCATTTCTTGTTCTTTAACAACAAATACATTCTCATACCCTAACTCTTTTAATATTCTTCTTACAGGAACATTTCCTGAACCATGAATTGGAGTATAAATTATTTTTAAATCTTTAGCATGCTTCTTAACTAAATCTTCTCTTATAGTTAAAGTTTTTAAATCATCTATATATTTTTTATCTATTTCTTCACCAATATAAACTAAAAGTCCTTCTTCTAAAGCCTTTTCTTCACTCATTGTCTTTATATTTGCGTAATCTGTAACTTTGTTAACATATCCAATAACAGCTTTTGCAGGAGCATCTGTTAATTGGCATCCATCATCTCCATAAACTTTATATCCATTATATTGTTTTGGATTATGTGATGCTGTTATAACAATACCACCCTTACAATTTAATTCTCTTACTGCAAATGATAACATTGGAGTAGGTCTTAAAGACTCAAAAAGATTAACCTTTATTCCATTTGCACAAAGAGTTAAAGCAGCCGCTTTTGCAAACTCCTTAGACATATTTCTTGAGTCATAAGCTATTGCAACAGATTTTTCCCCCGCATAATTATCATTTAAATAATCTGCAAATCCTTGAGTAGCTTTTCCTACAGTATAGATATTCATTCTATTAGTCCCAGCACCAATAACACCTCTTAATCCACCAGTACCAAAATCTAATTCCTTATAAAATCTATCTTCTATTTCCTTATCTTCTTTTACGTCTCTTAATTCCGCCTTTATTTCCTCAGAAATAATATCAGAATTTAGCCATTCTTCATATTTTTCTCTATACACTGCACTATCTCCCCTTTAAATCTCTATAAGGATTTTATATTTTATTTTCACAGATATTATACTACAATATTTTAAAATTTGAAAACAAAAAAAAGTAAAAATGGAATTGTAAACAAAATAACCCCATTTTTACTCTAATTTATATTAAAATTGAATTAAACTTAATTTTTAGTTCTATTTTTAATTATTTTTTAATTTAACACTTTATAAATTATAAAATCTAATTCATATTTATCTATTTTTTCATCTTTATTTAAATCATATTTACTTATATTTTCCCACTCTTCTGAATTATCAATAGAATTTTTTCCATAATGTTTAGATATTATAGATAAATCTCCAATTTCCAAACTACCATTTTCATTAAAATCACCAGTATTTTCTTCTATTTTTAAACTATAAAATTTTTCTAGAGCATTTTTTAATAAAATAATAGTTTCTTTTTTCTTTTCATTTGAAGAAAAGTTATCTTTATAGACATCTTCCGCTAACTTAATATAATTATTTAATTCTCCCTTAGCACCATAATGATATTCTCCAATATTAAAACCTTCAATGGAATTCTTATAAACCTCTTTAGAATTTTCTATTAAAAGGCCTAAATCTTCACTTAAATTTTTCACTTTATATGTGAACATTGCATTAGCCCAATCTGTGTGATCTTCCCAATCATGTCCACTTTTCAATGTTTTTAAGGTTAATTTAGATGCTCCTTTTATATCTAATTTTATAAGTCTAGCTCTTTCTTTAGGTTTTATAACCCCACTATTATATATTTCTTTATTGTCTGCTAGAACTTTAAATATAGCTCCATCACTGGATTCTCCAGTTTCAGTGTCTAATCCAATATAAGCCTCAAAATAATCATAATTTTTACCTGAAATATCATAAATTATTGTTGAATCAGCATGCGTACCTAATCCCTTTTCAAAACTCATATAATTTAATCCATCAGTTAACTTAATTTTATTTCCATCAACAGAAGTATCTTTCTTTGGAGTACTCCATCCTTGACTTGCATTTATCCAGGATAGATCACTTAAATAATCTCCTCTAACAATACTAATTAAGGCTTTAACTTCAATATTTTTATTACCAGTATATACTAAACCATTGACATCAAATTCTCCTTCTTCTAAATAATCACTTTCTATTTCATCCCATGTTACATTTTCAACAACAGACTCACCATCACTATAAGTTATTTCTATAGAATTTGGTAAAATAGGTCTATTTCCTATTAATGTTTGAACATTAACATCACTTACTTTTAAAACATCTCTTACTGTAACATTAGCAATTACTTTGTTTTTACTTCCCTTAATTAAGCCATTAATTTTAAAAACTCCAATTTCTTCATAAAGCTTACTATCTATATCTTCCCAAACTATATTTACGTCTTTTGAAGTTCCATCAGTAAGATTAACATTTATTTTTTTAGGCAATATTGGTGCTTCTCCAATTAAAGTTTTAACATCTATATTTTTTTCTTCTATTTGAACTTCATAAGGAGCATCTAGCTTATTTAATTCCATAGGTGATTGATTTTTTTTGTCAATAGGTCTTAACACCATTTTGTAAATATAATCTCTATTAGGGTAAATTGTATATTCCGGTTTTGGTCTAGCCCCCCAACTATCATCTCCACCTACTCCCATTTGCTTATAATTAATCTTAACTACTATATCCTCTGATTTTAGCAATTCATGAGGATGCTTTTTAGATTCAAGTTCTTTTTCATCATAATGAAGAGCTGAAGCTTCTATATAAGGATCCCCTGAAATCATCAATCCAACTCCATCATCATTAGTTAATGTTAACCATCTTATATCTGTTTTATTTCCCATTTCTGAAGGTTCTATATATTTAAAAAATTGTTCTTCAACTGTTGAATTATAAACTCCCACATGAGAACTCTTATTTCTATCCCAATAATTTTCATGAGGTCCTCTTCCATACCAATCTAAATTTTCAAATTCAAAAGGCATATTAAACTTCATTCCTATTGCAGGAATTTCAGGTAAATTTGAATCACCTGGTTTTAATTCAGAAGTTATTACAATTTCTCCATCTCCATAAATTTTTATTATATTTTTATAATCTGAAACAGTTGATGTTGGTAACTTTGCACTAACTTCTATTGTTACAAATTTATTGCTTTCATCACAATTAACTATTACATTAGTTATTTCTCTATTTTCACCTGCATTTCTCCAAGTTCCTGTACGATTTGGCATTCCATTTTCTTTATCATTATCAACTGGAGCTCTCCAAAAATTTGGTTCTATTGGAGTTTCTAATAGTTCTTTTCCATTATTTTTAAATGAATTTATACTTCCTTTACTTTTATCAAATCCAACTTCAAAATCTGAACCTTTTATTGTTAAATAATAATCATCATTTTTTGTTATTTTAACATCTTCCATTTTATTTACATCAACTATATCCTTACATTCATCTGAAAAATTAACTTTCATTTGCTCTGTGGCTATGATATGCCCTGATTCAGACCATTTCTCATTTTCTGTGGTTTCAAATCTTATATTTAACCAATATTCAGATCCATTATCTATTATTTGGGGCTTATTTAATTTTAAATTTATATCACTTTTTTCTAAAGGATCTACATCTAAAACTAATTCATCACTTTGAATGGTTTCATCATCTTTTTTTAATTCCCAAACCATTTTATATTTATTGAGATTTGTAAATAAAAATTCATTTTTTACTCCTATTATCCCTTCAGATGCTTTAATGTCAGTTATTTCTATATTTTGATATCCATATTTAATTTCTTTAAGTTGAGGTTTCTCTATTCTCTCAGCTGTAATCATCCCATTAGCACAAAAATTTCCATCATTAGGCTTATCTCCCCAATCTCCACCATATGCTAAATATTCTGTTGATCCATCTTTTGAAGCACTTTCTTCTTTCCAATTTTCAAAATCCATCCATAAGACTGCACTCTCGTCATATTCTCTTGTTTCATCGTTTAATTCGTAATTACTTAAAGCTCTGTTATAGACATGAACTGAATCTATTGTAGCATTACTTCTACTATTTTTTTGAGCATCTCCACCTATTGTTAATGGATAATCACTAGTTGTAATGGAACCATTATAATTAGTTTTTGCAACTTCTTTTCCATCTATATAAAGCTTAATATATTTTCCATCAAAAGTTCCCGCAATCTTATGCCAATTATTTAACCAATCACTTGGCATTTCTGTAGTGCTTGCAGAAACCCACTTACTTCCATTAGAATCATAAATAAAAAACTCTATAGCCCTATTACCTGTATTTTGAAAATTCATTGTTTCTTTTATAGCAAATTGAGTATCTCCTTTAGCTATAAAAACATTATCCTGTCCTATTCCTTCAGGTCTAACTGTCGCCTCTAAAGTTAATCCCTTACCAGTTATATTTAATTCATCAACTTTATCGAACATCATATAACCCTTAAAACCTGCTCCAGACATACCATCAGTAATATCTCCTTCTTTTATAACCCCCTTAAATTCATTTATAGTAGAATCATATGCATATTTAATAAATTCTACATCTTTATATAAAGCTTGATCAACCCAATCCCATATAAATCCACCCTGAAGATTATCATACTTTTTAAAGACTTCCATATATTGATCAAAATTACCATTACTATTTCCCATGGCATGAGCATATTCACAAAGTATAAAAGGCTTTCCACCTTGTTTTCCTATATTCTCAAGAGCTTTTGGACTTAAATACATATGGCTATATATATCTGATACGGTAGGATCATTATAATCACCTTCATAATGTACTGGTCTTGTTTTATCATTATCATGAACCCAATCTGATAATATATTAAATGTTTCTCCACCACCAGCTTCATTTCCTAAAGACCATATTACTATAGATGGATGATTTTTATCTCTCTCAACCATATTCTTAACTCTATCTAAAGAAGCTCCATACCATTCTGTCATGTCACCTGGCAAAAAGTCCCTAACATCATGAGATTCTAAATTAGCTTCTCCAATCAAATATAAACCATACTCATCACACAATTCTAAAAATGCTATATTATTAGGATAATGTGAAGTTCTAACTGAATTAATATTATTAGCTTTCATCATCTCAATATCTTTTACCATACTATCAATTGAAATAGCTCTACCTTTTTTAGGATCAGTTTCATGTCTATTAACCCCTTTAAACATTATAGGTTTTCCATTTATAATCATCTGATCATTTTGAATTTTAAATTCTCTAAAGCCTATTTTTTTACTTATTGCTTCAATTTCATTCCCGTTACTATCTTTTAATGACAGAACCAAAGTATATAAATTAGGATCTTCAGCCGACCACTTTTTAGGATTTTTAACATTCACATTAGAAGTTAGTTTAACTTTAGTAGCAGCACTATTATAATCAGTAGAATTCTCAAAATTTGAATTCATAATTATTTTAGAACCTAAAACCTCATCATAATTCTCATCATAAAGCTTCCCTTCAACTATTAAGTCTTGATTATTTTTAAGATAATTGACAAGTTCTACATCAACCTTCATTATTGCATCAGTATAATATTCATCTAATTCTGTTTCAACCTTAAAATCTCTTATTCTAATTTCTGGTGTAGAGTATATGGATACATCTCTGAATATACCACTTAATCTTATAAAGTCTTGATCTTCAAGCCAACTTCCATCACTCCACCTAAACACTTGAACTGAAACTACATTTTCTCCCTCTCTCAAATAATCTGTAATATCATAATCATCAGCAGTATAACTATCTTCACCGTACCCAACTTTTTTACCATTAATCCAAACATAAAAAGCTGATTCAACTCCCTGAAAAGATATATAAACTCGTCTATCCTTTTTCCACTCCTCTGGAACTGTAAAAGTTCTTTGATATGTTCCAACTGGATTATATTTAATAGGCGCATTAGGAGGTTTAGGATTTTCTATTCCAGTCCATGGATAAGTAACGTTAGTATATATAGGATAATCATACCCTTCTGTTTGCCAATTACTTGGTACCGATATTTTTGTCCATCCAGATATATCAAATCCATTTTCATTAATTTCACTTGGTCTATCATCCGGTTTATCAACTAAATTAAAATCCCATTCTCCATTTAAAATTTTATTATATTCGGAATCTGTTCTTATACCTCTTTCATAAACTGACTTCTTTGAATCTTCCAAAGCTAGATTACTATTGCTAAATGAAATAAATGATGCATGTGAATCTTCTCTATTAACTTCATAAATATCTGGATTATTATTCCATTCATCTCCTGTAAATTCTTCTCCTAAAGTTGGCATTGAACTATCTGGATACTCTCTTGCTTTTACTTCTTTTTCTCTAATAAGTATATTATTTGGTATAGTTGTTAAAAAGCTACCTAAAATAACTAAAGCTAAATTTTTTTTATTTAATTTTAACAATTCTTTTCCCCCTTAAAATACTTAATATAAATTTAACTCAAATCAAAATATTATAAATTTTTATTTAAATTAGTCAAAGATAAATTTATTTTAGAAGTTCACTAGATACAAAGTTTATTTCATACTCTCCAACTAAACCATCTCCATCTAGATCAAATTCACTATTATTTGATCCAAAGTATTTTGATACCATAGATAAATCCCCTAAATCTA
>ERZ1463036.110-NODE-110-length-18009-cov-11.201738_pt1 | contig 18009 bp, 17 predicted proteins | sample MGYA00564485_ERZ1463036 | MGnify/ENA primary metagenome ERZ1463036 (study PRJEB39244, sample SAMEA3635127) | Helicobacter pylori | study: EMG produced TPA metagenomics assembly of PRJEB11511 data set (Assembly of a 5300-year-old Helicobacter pylori... | reverse complement strand
AGATGACACTTTATTTGCATTAGTTGACGGTGCTGTTAAATTCGAAAGAAAAGATAAGAAGAGAAAGAAAGTAAGTGTATACCCAGTATCTATAGCTGAGTAATACTTAAAAAAGGAGTGTTAATGCACTCCTTTTTCTTGTAGATAGATATTTTACTGATTAAAGTCAGTTAAATCGGGAAAAATAATCAAAAAGACCCTAATTAAATTAATTGAAGGTCGATCAAGTAGGTGATTAATTTGTTTATAGATAGAGCGAGAATTTTTATTAAGGCCGGGAACGGTGGTAACGGATCGGTATCTTTTAGAAGAGAAAAATATGTTCCAGCTGGTGGACCAGATGGAGGAGACGGTGGACGCGGTGCAAGTGTTATATTTGAAGTTGACTTAGGTCTTAGAACATTAATGGATTTCAAATATCAGAGAAAATATGCTGCAGAAAACGGTGGAGACGGAAGTAAAAAAAGAAAAGCAGGTAAAAATGGAGAGGATTTAATTCTTAAAGTTCCTGCAGGTACTGTAGTTAGAGATGAAGCTACAGGACTTATATTAGCGGATTTAAAAAAAGAGGGAGATAGAGCTGTAATAGCTAAAGGTGGTAGAGGTGGAAAAGGGAACCAACACTTTGGTAACTCAGTAAGACAAGCTCCGGCTTTTGCTAAATCTGGTACAGATGGAGAAGAAAGATGGGTAACTCTTGAGCTTAAAATGATAGCTGATGTTGGGTTACTAGGATTCCCTAACGTAGGAAAATCTACTTTTTTATCAGTAGTTACTAAGGCTAAGCCAAAAATAGCAAACTATCACTTTACAACATTAACACCAAACTTAGGTGTTGTTCAAACTAAATTTGGTGATAGTTTTGTGTTAGCAGATATACCAGGTCTTATAGAGGGAGCTGCTGAAGGAGTTGGTCTTGGACACGACTTCTTAAGACATGTTGAAAGAACTAAAGTATTAATACATATAGTTGATATATCAGGACTAGAAGGTAGAGATGCATTAGAAGATTTTGATAAGATAAATGATGAACTTAAGTTATACAATGAAAAATTATCAACTAGACCACAAATTGTTGTTGCTAATAAAATAGATATACTTGAAGATGAAAGTGTATTTGAAGAATTTAAAAACAACTTAGAAGGCAGAGGGTATAAAGTATTTAAAATGTCTGCTGCTACTAGAGAGGGTGTAGATGATGTAATAGCATATGTTTCTGAGATACTAAGAGATGTTGAAGAAATAGAGTTATTCACAGAAGAAGAAATGTATAAGCCAGAACTTGATAATACAGAAGAAGAAGGTTTAAACATAGAAATAGAAGACGGAGTGTATGTTGTTACTGGTAAGGCACTAAGAAGAATAATGTACTCTGTTAACTTTGATGATATGGAATCTATCCAATATTTCCAAAAGGCTATGGAAGGCGAAGGTGTTTTTGATAGACTAAGAGAGATGGGAATAGAAGATGGAGATACTGTTAGAATATATGAATTAGAATTTGAATTCTACAATTAAAAATTAAGAGGTGACAAAATGTTAAAAGGTAAGCAAAGAGCATACTTAAGATCAATAGCTAACACTTTAAAACCTGTTACTCAAATAGGTAAAGATGGTGTTACAGAGAGTTTCTTAGAACAATTAGATGATATGTTAAGAGTTAGAGAAATAGTTAAAGTAACTATACTTGATAATGCAGGATTAGATGCTAAAGAAACTGCTAATGCTGTATGTGAAGCTTTAAGAGCGGAATTTGTACAAGCTATAGGATATAAATTTACAATATATAGAAAAAATCAAGAAGAACCAAAGATATTCTTCCCAGGTCAAGAACCAGCTAAACCAAAGGTTAAGCCAGAAAATATGACTAAAAAAGGAAAGCCTACTAAAAAGGCATTTAGAAAATAAGTTAGTAAAATAACCATCTATTTTAGATGGTTATTTTTTATAAAAAAGATTTTATATTATAATGAAGTATATAGATTTTTACAAAAAATAATGTTAATATAATAACTAAGAATGGTATAAAAAGTAAGGCAAAATACTAACTTAATTATAAAATATAAAATGACTGCAATTTAGGAGGCAAAAATGAGAGTTATAATAATTGGTGCAGTTGCGGCTGGAATGAGTGCGGCTGCAAAACTTAAAAGAATTAAACCAGATTATGAAGTTGTGGTATATGAAAAGGGAGAAGTTGTATCATTTGGAGCTTGTGGATTGCCATATTTTGTTGGAGGGTTTTTTGATGACCCTAACAATATGATAGCAAGAAGTCCAGAAAAGTTTAGAGAAACTGGAATAGACTTAAATATACATCATGAAGTAGTAAAAGTCGATGCAATAAACAAAAAGGTTATAGTTAAAAACTTAGAAACTGGTGTTGAATTTGAAGATTCTTACGACAAGTTAATGGTAGCAACAGGTGCATATAGTGTAATACCACCTATAAAGAATGTACAGCTAGAAAACGTATCTACATTAAAGAGCATGGCAGATGGAATAAAAGTAAAAGAATTATTAAATAAAGAAGAAAATAAAGATGTAGTTATAATAGGGGCTGGATTTATAGGTCTAGAAGCTGTTGAAGCTGCTAAAAAATTAGGTAAAAATGTAACAGTAATTCAATCTACAAGTAGAATACTTGAGAATGTATTTGATAAAGAAATGACTGATGTTTTAGAAGAGGAAATTAAAAAACATAATGTTGATTTAAGATTAGAAGAACTTGCAGCAGAACTTGTTGGACAAACTAAAGTAGAAAAAGTTATAACTAATAAAGGTGAAATAAAAGCTGATGTAGTTATAATAGCTACTGGAGTTAGACCAGCTACTGATTTTATAAAAGATACAGGTATAAATATGTTACCTAATGGAGCAATAATAGTTGATGAATATGGAAAATCTTCTATAGAAGATATATATGCAGCTGGAGATTGTGCTACTATAAAAAATATAGTAAGCGGACAAGATTCTTATGTTCCATTAGCGACAGGAGCCAATAAATTAGGAAGAATAGTTGGAGAAAATTTAGCTGGAGCTAATAATAAGTTCCAAGGTTCTTTAGGATCAAGTTGTATTAAAGTTATGGACATGGAAGCAGGTTCTACAGGACTTACAGAAGTACAAGCACAAAAGCTTGGATTAGACTTTAAAGTTAAGTTTATATCTGATTTTAACCAAACTAATTACTACCCAGGTAGAAATAAGATATATGTCAAGTTAGTATATGATGCAAAAACAAAGGTTATATTAGGTGGACAAGTTGTTGGATTTAAAGATGCAGTTCAAAGAACTAATGTAATAGCAACAGCAGTATTTGCTAAATTAACAACTAATCAATTAGGTATGTTAGATTTATGTTACGCACCTCCATTTGCTAGAACTTGGGATGTACTAAACGTAGCAGGAAATGTGGCTAAATAGTAACTTAATATCGATAAATGATTAAAAATAGGTTATTAGGGATGCTTATTATGCTTAATAACCTATTTTTAATGTAATATTAATATAATGTATTTTGATAATTAATCTTTAAAGTTTAAATTAAAGCTTAATCTATCTTCTCCTAGAATTGTATTTTTAAAAACACTAGTAGCATTATTTAAATATATATATGGGTCTTCAAGAGAAGGGCTAAAATGAGTTAAAATAAGCTTGTCTACATTTCCTAATCTAGCAAGGTTTGCAGCTTCTCTAAAGGTCATATGATGATTTTTAACAGCTTTTGAAATATCCATATCATCACCATACATACCCTCACATACAAAGAAATTACTATCCTTTATAAATTCTGGTATAGATAGTAAAGGTCTAGTATCTGTAATAAAACTAACTTTAATTCCCTTTCTATTATCTCCTAGCACCATAGAAGGAGTATATTCTACCTCGTTATATACAATATTTTTTCCAGATTGAAGTTTTTGCCAAAGTATAATAGGAACATTATTACTAATTGCCTTTTCTTTATTAAATTTAGGCCTTCTCTTAAAATATAAACTATATCCGAGACATTCTCTAGAATGGTCAAGTTCCATAGTTGAGATTTCAATGTCTTTTAATATATCATGGTCTAGGGAAAAAGTATTTTTAGGATTTTCTATAATATTTAATTTATAAGGTATGTATTCAATTAAAACCATAACAGCATTTATATATTCCTTTATACCAACTGGGCCAACTATAGTTAGGTCATCAGTACGGCCACTATTACCAATAGTAGATAAAAGACCAGGTAATCCGTTAAAGTGATCCCCGTGTAAATGTGTTATAAGAATTAGATCGAGGTTTTTAAATCCGCAATTTTTCATTTTCATAGATATTTGAGTACCTTCACCACAATCTATTAATATTTTACTACCATTGTAATTTATAAAAAGAGAAGATAAATATCTATTAGGGGTAGGGAGATTCCCTCCGCATCCAAGTAAAATTAAATCAATCATTATAAACTCCTCATAAAATAGTTTTTATATAATTAATTACCCAGGAAATAGTATTTGCTGTAGCAAAAAGAAATATTTATAGATAAAAAATATATATTAATTTAAATAAAGTATAAACTTTAAGAATTATAGCAAAAAATGGACTATAAATTTATAATCCATTTTATCTAAGGCTATCTTGTCTATATAGTTGAATAAGATTATATATACCTATTCCTAGGCTTATAGCACCTATTAATATTCTTTTAACCTCGCTCAAAGTAAATCCTCCTAAAACTACATATCGTATTCATCAACGTTTAGTAATTTATTTAGTACACGTTTAATAATATCATAACTAAAGCCTTTATAAGCTAAATGTTGATAAATTTTTTGATATATTTTATGTTTATCGTCGTTTTTTATCCTATCATATCTTTTTTTGGCTAAATACATAGCATTTTCAAATTCTTTATCTTGATCTAAGCTAGATATAGCTTGCTCTATAGAATCTTTATCTATACCTTTGTTATATAGATTTTGTCTAATTTTATTTTTACCATATTTATTTAAATTAACATTTGTATTGACTATTTTTTGAGCTAAAATTTCATCATTTATGAAATTATTTTTTTGTAAAAACTCTATAACTAAATCAATAGTATCTTCTTCAAAGTCATTTGAAAGCTTTTCTCTTATTTTATCCTCTGATTGATCTGCTTTAGATAAAATATTTAGAGCTTTTGTTTTAGCTTTTATATACATCTCTTCTTTAAGTATAGATTTTAAGTCATTTTCATCTATAGCCATACCTTTTTTTAGACTGAATGTATATACTAATTCAGTAAATATAGCCATGAAAAATTCATTATTTACATAAATATTTACTCTGTCAATATTCCTTTTTTGTGCCTCTATTTTAGTAATTATAGCCATATTTAAACTCCTTTATAATTATATAAATATAAGTATACACTAAAATATGATTTATAATCTTTAATATTATAAAAAAAATGATAAAATAATAGTATAAATATATAAAGGAGAGTAAAAATGATTACTAGTAATCTAGTTGAGAAAGCAGAGGAGATAAATAGGACAAAACTAGGAAAGTTTAACAAAACATATAAAGGTACAAAAGTTGGAATTATGGGGGGAACTTTTGATCCAATTCATTCTGCACATTTAGCAACTGCTGAATTTATTAGGGATAAATATAAACTAGATAAAATAATATTTATACCATCGGGCAATCCACCACATAAAAAAAATACCATTGTAAACAAATATGATAGATATGAAATGGTAAAGTTAGCAACCATGAGCAATGAAGATTTCATAGTATCAGATATGGAAATTATAAGAGATAAAAGAACTTATACCATAGATACGCTTAGGGATATGAAAAAAGAATACGGCTCAATAGATATATATTTTATAACAGGGGCAGATGCAATTTGTGATATAGAAACTTGGAAAAATGTAGAAGAAAATTTTAGATTAGCAACATTTATAGCAGCTACAAGACCGGGCATAAGCAAAGCTAGTACTAAAGAAAAAATAAATGATTTAAGAAAAAAATATAGTGCAAATATTATAGAGGTATATGTACCATCTTTAGATATATCATCTACTTATATAAGAGAAAAATTAAAAAATAATGGATCTATAAGATATTTAGTACCAGAAGAAGTTAGAGAGTATATAGAATGTAAGAAACTATATAATAATGGAGATTAAAAATGAATTACAATGATATAAAAGATAAAGTAAGAAATATGTTACCAGAAAAAAGATATAGACATTCTGAGAATGTAGCCAATTGTGCAGTAAAACTTAGCGAAATTTACGGATATAATAAAGATATGGCTTATTTAGCAGGAATTGTTCATGATTGTGCAAAATACTTAAGTAATGAGGATGTCAAATTTTATGTTAAAAAATATGATATAAAACTAGATAAATTAGAAAAAAATAGTTTAGCATTGTCTCATAGTATAATAGGTTCATATATATGTAAATATGAATATAATATAGAAAATGAAGATGTTATAAGAGCTGTAAGATTTCATACTACAGGAAGAGAAAATATGTCACTTCTTGAAAAAATAATATATATAGCTGACTTAATAGAAGAAGATAGAAACTTTAATGGTGTGGAAAAATTAAGAGAACTTGTATATGGTGGCAATTTAGACGAAGCATTGTTGTTGTCTTTTAATAATACTATAAAATTTGTTATAGATAACAATCAAATTATACATGAAAAAACTATAAAAGCAAGAAACTATATGCTAGAGAATAGAAGCAATAAATAGTAATATATTTAAATCACAATTTATGATATAATATAAAAATATGTTTAATTTTAGAAAGGTAGGAAATAATATGACAGTAGAACAAATCACTAAGATTGCATATAATGCAATAGATGATAAGTTAGGTCAAGATATATCTATAATAAATATAGGAGCTGTTTCAAGTTTATGTGAATACTTCATAGTTGCAACAGCAGGATCTCAAAGACAAGTAAAGGCAATAGCTGATAATGTAGAAGATGAACTTACAAAGATTGGTATAGAACCAAGAGGAAAAGAAGGATACGAATCTCAAACTTGGATACTTTTAGATTATGGCGATATAATGGTTCATATATTTAATGAAGAAGATAGATCATTCTATAATCTAGAAAAATTATGGAAAGATGCTCCATATGTTGATGTTGACACATTAGCATAAAGGTGATAATATAAACTATCATAACTAAAAATAATTAAATAGACTAGAGTAGTAAAAGAATATGTTTTTTCAGAGAGCTAGTGGTAGGTGAAAACTAGTAAAATATACCTTTGAACTTGCTAGAAGTATCTATTTAGCCGTAGTTGGCATAAAAACTATCTAAGAGAGTCTATTTATAGACTAATTAGGGTGGTACCGCGAAAATATATCCTCGTCCCTAAACATTATGTTTAGAGACGGGGATTTTTTAATATTATAAAAATAATAGGAGGATTAAAATGAGTGTTTATAAGCCAAATGAAGTTGAAGCCAAATGGCAAAAAACTTGGGAAGAAAACAACCAATACAAAACAGATACAAATGATACAACAAAACCAAAATATTATGCATTAGAAATGTTCCCTTATCCATCAGGAAAATTACATATGGGTCATGTTAGAAACTACTCTATAGGTGATGTAGTAGCTAGATTTAAAAAAATGCAAGGATACAATGTACTTCATCCTATGGGATGGGATTCATTTGGACTTCCAGCGGAAAATGCAGCTATAAAGCATGGGATACATCCAGATAAATGGACTATGGAAAACATAGAAGATATGAGAAAGCAATTTAAGACATTAGGTCTTAGCTTTGACTGGGATAGAGAAGTAGCAACTTCTACACCAGAGTACTATAAATTTACACAAGAGATATTCTTAAAGTTCTTAGAACATGGATTAGCATATAAGAAAAAATCTTTTGTTAACTGGTGTCCATCTTGCGAAACAGTTCTTGCTAATGAACAAGTTGTTCAAGGTGCATGTGAAAGATGTGATTCTATCGTTATAAAGAAAGATCTAGAACAATGGTATTTCAAGACTACTCAATTTGCAGAAGAATTACTTCAAGACTTAGACACTTTAGATGGATGGCCTGAAAAAGTTAAAACAATGCAAAAGAACTGGATAGGAAAGAGTACTGGAGCTGAAATAACTTTTGATATAGATGGAAGTGATAAAACTATAACGGTATTTACAACTAGACCAGATACAGTTTATGGGGTTTCTTATATGGTTTTAGCTCCTGAACATGAGCTAGTAAAAGAATTAGTAGCAGGAACAGAATACGAAAAGGCTGTGGATGCTTTCGTGGCTAAAATGCATACTATGACTGAAATAGAAAGAACTTCAAGTGATGTAGAAAAAGAAGGATTATTTATAGGTAAGCACGTTATAAATCCTGTAAATGGAGATAAAGTTCAGTTGTGGATAGCTAACTATGTTCTTGCAGATTATGGAACAGGTGCAGTTATGGCAGTACCAGCTCATGATGAAAGAGATGGAGAATTTGCAGCTAAATATGAATTACCAGTAGTTGAAGTTATAAATGAAGAAAATATAATGGTAAACTCTGGTGAATTTAATGGAATGGAAGCTTCAAAAGCTTTTGAAGCTATAATTGAAAAAATAGAAGAAATGGGAAGAGGTAAGAAAACAGTTAATTATAGATTAAGAGACTGGTTACTTTCAAGACAAAGATATTGGGGATGTCCAATACCTGTAGTATACTGTGATGAATGTGGTATAGTTCCTGAAAAGAAAGAAAATTTACCTATATTATTACCTACAGATGTTGAATTTACAGGTAAAGGTGAATCTCCACTTACAACTTCAAAAACATTTATGGATGCTGCTTGTCCTTGTTGTGGAAAGCCAGCTAGAAGAGAAGTTGACACAATGGATACTTTCGTTGATTCTTCTTGGTATTATTTAAGATACATAGATCCTAAAAATACTGAAGAGCCATTTAATAAAGAAGCAGTTAACAATTGGATGCCAGTTGACCAGTATATAGGTGGAGTAGAACATGCAATCCTTCATCTTCTTTACTCAAGATTCTTTGTTAAAGCATTTAATGAAATGGGAATGTTAGATTTTAAAGAACCATTTAAGAACTTATTAACTCAAGGTATGGTTTTAAAAGATGGAGCTAAGATGAGTAAATCTAAAGGAAATGTTGTAGCACCATCAGAAATAATAAAAGAATACGGAGTAGATACGGCTAGATTATTCGTATTATTTGCTGCACCACCAGAAAGAGATTTAGAATGGTCAGATCAAGGTGTTGAAGGATGCTTTAGATTCTTAAATAGAGTATATAGACTAATAGATGAATTAGCAGATGTAGCTAAGAAGGATGTTTCTCTAGGTGAATTAACTAAAGAAGATAAGGCTATGAGATACACAATAAATGCAACTTTAAAGAAAGTTACAGAAGACCTTAATGAAAAGTTTGGATTTAATACTGCTATATCAGCATTAATGGAATTAGTAAATGAAATGTATAAATACAAAGAATTAGAAGCTAGAAATGATGCTGTTATAAAAGAAGGTGTAGATACAATGGTTACTATACTTTCACCATTTGCTCCTCATATTGGAGAAGAATTATGGGCAATGATAGGTAAAGAAGGAAGTATATTTGATATATCTTGGCCAGAATATGATGAAACTGCATTAGTTAAAGATGAAGTTGAAATAGTAGTTCAAATTAATGGAAAAGTTAGAGGAAAATTAAGTGTTGCTACTAATATATCTAGAGAGGATATGGAAAAAGTAGCAATGGAAGACGAAAAAATAAAAGCTTTAGTGGAAGGTAAAACTGTAGTTAAAGTTATAGCTGTTCCTAAGAAGTTAGTTAATATAGTTGTTAAATAGTTTTTAAGAGGTAGCTAAGCTACCTCTTTTTTACGCTTAGGGATAATATAAAAGAAATAAACTTATACAATAAAATACCAAATAAATTAGAATTATTTAAAAAAATTTTGAAATAAAATGATATAAAATGTATAGTAAAATATAATGTATATAAGTTAAAAAAATAAGGTGTAACAAAGGTATACTCTTAATTAATAAAGGAGAAAATAGTAATTGTGTCACTTTTTTAGAAAAATTAAAAAATTATGAAATAACGGTTTCCTGTTGCATTTTGTAAAAAAAGAGTATAGAATAATAATTGTTAAAGGGTGATTACAAAAATTACTAATAAGAGGGAGACTTATACGATGACAAAAGTTACTTTACAAGATGTACAACAAGCTAGAGAAACTATAAAAGATATAGTTAAAAAAACAGATTTATTAGAAAGTGCTAAGCTAAGTGCTAAGACTGGGGCGAATGTTTTCTATAAGTGTGAAAACTTACAAAAAACAGGATCTTTTAAATTAAGAGGGGCTTGTAACAAAATAGCTAACTTAACTGATGAAGAGAAGGCAAACGGTGTTATAGCTTCAAGTGCAGGAAACCATGCACAAGGAGTTGCTTTAGGAGCAAAGATGACTGGAATAAAGGCAACAATAGTTATGCCAGCAACAGCACCACTTGCAAAGGTAACAGCGACTAAAGGATATGGAGCAGAAGTTGTTTTAAACGGAATAGTATATGATGATGCATATGCAAAAGCTGTTGAAATACAAAAAGAAACTGGAGCAACATTCTTACATCCATTTAATGATAAATATGTAATAGCAGGACAAGGAACAATAGCTCTTGAAATATTTGAGCAATTAGACAATAAAGTAGACACTATACTATGTCCAATCGGTGGAGGGGGAATAATAGCTGGTATAGCAGTAGCTGCTAAAGCTTTAAACCCAAATGTAAAAATTATAGGGGTTCAAACTTCTAACGTACCTTCAATGAAGGAATCTATGAAAAATGGTGAAGTAACTACAGCTTTCAATGATACTACAATAGCTGATGGTATAGCAGTTAAAACACCAGGAGATTTAACATTTGAAATAATAAAAGAATTAGTTGATGATGTTATAGTTGTAACTGAAGAAGAAATAGCACAAGGGATTTTATTCTTAATGGAAAATCAAAAAGTTATAGCAGAAGGTGCAGGGGCAGTAAGTACAGCAGCAATGGTAAGTGGAAAGTATGTTCCAGCTAAAGATGAAAACGTTGTTTGTGTAATATCTGGTGGTAACGTAGACGTTAACACTTTATATAGAGTTATAGGAACAGCATTAGCTACAGAAGGAAGAAGATACTCATTCAATACTGTAATACAAGATAAGCCAGGCGGACTTGCTGAATTAACTAAGATAATAAGTGAAAAAAATGGTAATATATTAGCAGCTAATATATCTAGATTAGCAATGGGAAGTACTCTAGGAAAACAATCTGCTGAGCTAGTTGTAGAAACTGTATCAGAAGATCATATAAAAGAAATAAAAGATGCAGTAACAAGTGCTGGATTTGATATAGTAGAAATGTAATTTTAAAAAATATACTAAAAGCAGGTGTTTACAAATAAAAATATAGTATATTTGTAACCCTGCTTAAAAAAATATGTGTACAAATATAAATATAGTAGTATAATAGTATCGAAAGACCAATACTAAATACATATAGTTAATGTATAAGGAGGAATTTAAAATGAAACACGAAGTAATACACACTAATAATGCTCCTAAAGCTATAGGACCATACTCACAAGCTGTTAAAGCTGGAAATATGTTATTTGTATCTGGACAAGTTCCTTTTGTACCAGAAACTATGGAAATAGTTGAAGGAGATGTTAAAGCTCAAGCAGCTCAATCATTAACAAACATAAAAGCGATATTAACAGAAGCTGGATATGACTTTGCAGATGTAGTTAAGACTACAGTATTTATAAAAGACATGAACGAATTCGCTCAAATAAATGAAGTTTATGCTGAATTCTTTGGTGAAAGCAAGCCTGCAAGAGCTTGTGTAGAAGTTGCAAGATTACCAAAAGATGTTAAAGTTGAAATAGAAGTAATAGCTGTAAAATAATATTTTACCAAAAATTACTAAAATGGCCAGATTAAATCTGGTCATTTTGTAATTTATAGGAAAGTTTGTTAAAAAAATGTTTAATTACAAAACAAAATTATATAGTCAAAAAAGTTTTTTTGCTTTCCTTCTTGACAAAATATGACGAATTTAAATAAAATATTATCAATGGATTAAATTTTAAATTGAATTTTATGAGAAACTAGTTTATATACATTTATTTAAGTATGTAAATATGTATATAAGATAGTTTTGGATAAATAATAATATTAAGCTATTTAAAATTAATACTAATATGCAATGCAATTAAAATCAAAAAATTTTAATTAAGACTTTTAGGAGAAAGAGGTAATACAATGGCTAAGGATTATAGTGTATTTGATGTCGTAGGACCAAACATGATAGGACCATCTAGTTCTCATACAGCAGGAGCAGCTAGACTAGGGAAAACTGCTTCGAAGATAGCAGGAAAACGTATAAAGGAAGTTAAATTCTTGTTACATGGTTCTTTTGCAGAAACATATAAAGGACATGGAACTGATAAAGCATTAGTAGGTGGGATATTAGGATTTGAGACTGATGATGCTAGAATAAAAGATTCTTTCAAATTAGCAGAAGAAGCTGGTATTAAGTTTGAATTTATCAAAACTGATTTAGGAGAAAACGTACATCCTAACACTGTTAAAATGGAAATGCTTTTAGAAGATGGATTAAAGTCAACTGTAATGGGTGCTTCTATAGGTGGAGGTAACATAAAACTTACAGAAATGGATGGATTAGCTCTTGATTTTAATGGTTCAAAGGCTGCAGTAGTACTAGAAATAAAAGATATCCCAGGTGCAGTATCGTTTGTAACAGGATTACTTGCTCATAACAATAAAAATATATCAACAATATCAACAAATAAGCCAGCTAAATCTGAGTTTACATTTGTTACTATAGAAACAGATGAAAAATTAGAACAAGATTTAGTTGAGCAATTAAGAAAGTTTGAAGTAATAGCTAAGGTTGTAGTTTTAGACAAATTCTAATGAGTAAGGAGAGACGAAAAAATGAAATATAACTTTACAAGTGGAGCAGAATTATTAGAAAAATGTAAAGAGTTAAATATGCCTATACATCAATTATGTTTAGAAAGAGAAGCTGAGATGTCAGGTTTATCTAAAGAAGAAATAAGAGAAAAAATGATGTATAGCTTAAGCATAATGAAAGCAGCTACTGAAAGAGCTGTTGAAGAAGATATAAAGTCTATGGGTGGACTTATAGGTGGAGAAGCTAAGAAATTAACTAATTATAGAAATTCATCTAGAAGTGTATGTGGAGAATTAATGAATAAAGCTATGGTTGCTGCAATGGGTACTATGGAAATTAATGCTTCTATGGGTCTAATAGTTGCTGCACCTACAGCAGGTTCTTGTGGTATACTTCCAGGAGCTGTTGTTACAATAGGTAAAGAATATGGATTTACTGATGAACAAATGGTAGATGCATTATTTACAGCTTCAGCAATAGGAGCTATAATAACTAGAAATGCTACAGTTGCTGGTGCAGAAGGTGGATGTCAAGCTGAAACTGGTGCTGCTGCTGCTATGGCTGCTGCTGGTGTAGTTGAAATGATGGGTGGAAAACCTGAACAAGCTATTCATGCTGCATCTCACTGTTTACAAAATGTTATGGGACTTATATGTGACCCAATAGCAGGACTTGTTGAAGCGCCTTGCCAAGGAAGAAATGCTATAGGTGTTGCTAATGCTTTAATATCTGCTGAATTAGTTTTAGCTGGAATATTAAACATAGTACCATTTGATGAAACTGTTGAAGCAATGTACAAAGTAGGTAAAACACTTCCAATGGAGTTAAGAGAAACTGCATTAGGTGGAGTTGCTGCTACTTGCACAGGATGTTCTTTAACTAAGAAAATATTTGGATAATATATAAGAGCTGTATCTCATAGAGAACAGCTCTTTTTATATAAGTAAAAATAAAGAAGCTACTTAAAATATAAAAAGTAACTTCTTTGAAAAACTTAATTTGTTAAAATGATTAATAATTTACACCAGCTGGCTTTATATTATTTTTATCCATAGAACTACAAGGTGTAACTCCATAAACCATGTTGCAATGAGGGCATTTGTCTACATGAGTAGTCATTGTAAATACTTTACTACAATTAACACATTCTATATCATGAGTAGTTCTTAGAGGAAAATCTCCTTTACCTTTACTTCTAACTAAATCTACTACATTTCTACCGTTATTTTTATCCATGTTTGAACATCCACAGCTCATAATAAACCTCCAATAATTTAATATATTAAAAAATACATTATAACTTAAAAGTTAAAACTTGTCTGTAACAAATGTTACACAAAATAAAAGAGCAGCAATAAATTGCTACTCTTATCTTCTTCTTTTATATTTTTTGTTTTTATTTGAATAGATACTTGCATAACGTTTATTTTTATTTGATTTTCTTCTCATAGTTATAAATAATACAAAAGCAATAATTCCAATTAACAATACAACTTTTATTATTGTCATTATGATTTTATTTTCTGTTATAAAGCTAAAAATGCTATTGACATCATCTGTAGCTACAAGGTTGATAGTAGTTTCTAGTTTATTTTTATTATAAACTTCTAGTTCACCAACTTTGTCCCCTTTTTTTATAGGTAAACTAATATCATCTAATTTAACTTTTGTAGTATATATTCCATCTTTAGTACCCTTAGGAAGAACTACTTTATAACTATATTCAGGTTCGTAAATTAATTCTCCTTGTTTACTAAAAATTACTTTTTTATGTTTTATATAGTCAGATTTATCAATAACAGTAGTATTAGAGAAGTTATCAAAGCCATAATCTAGTAGTGTTCTAGAATCTAGATATAAATCATTTCCAACAGCTTTAAAAACAGCAGCTATAAATCTCATATCGTTTTTTACAGCACTACTTAAAAGACATCTACCAGCATCATCTGTATAACCAGTCTTAATACCATCAACTATATCATATTTAATATCGATTTTTTCACCATTGTAGTCTATTTTCTCATTAGATGTTAAAAATTTATTAGTATTTATAAAATATCTTTCATGAGGATAAGCCTCATTTGGTTCAAACTTTATAGATTTAGTGTTAACGATATCTCTAAAGACATCATTACTCATAGCTTGTCTGGCCATTAAAGCCATATCATAAGCTGTAGTCCAGTGCTTTTCATCTGGTAAACCGTGTGGATTGTTAAAATGAGTACCTTCAGCTCCAACAGCTTTAGCTTCCTTATTCATAAGGTCTACAAATTTGTCCACAGAACCGCTAACATATTTGGCTAAAACAAAGGCAGCATCATTAGAAGAATGTATTAAAAGAGCTTGTAATAATTGCTTAACTGTAAAAGATTCTCCATTTTTTAAGTACATACTAGATCCATCTATAGGTGGTAAGTTTTTTATTGTTACCATTGAACTTAAATCAGATACGTGCTTTATAACTACATAAGCTGTCCATGCCTTAGTAGTTGATGCAGGATATATTCTGGAATGTCCATTTTTATTGTATAAAACCTTTCCAGTCTCATAGTCCATTAATACTGCATATTCTGCTGTAAGGTCAGGCTTTTTATCCTGAGCAAAAGCCTCATTAGTAGCTCCTAAAATTTGTGAGAGTATAATCATCAAGGATGCCAAAATTGATAAAATTTTCTTCATTTACTAACCTCCAAAACAAAACTTATATTTTAGTATAACATAATTTTGTCAATAATTAAAATGAAGGAGTGATTTTATTTGAACAAGCAAAAAAAGGTTGCAATAGTAATACTCATAACCGTATTTTCTATATCTGCTACTATAATTAATAGAGGGTTAAAAGTTAGAGATAATGTATATGTAGTTAGCAAAAGTGAGAAAGAAGAAACTAAAAATTTAAAGTACGATGAACAAATGGACGAAGATAAAATATTGGAAAAAACAGCAAATAAAAATGATATAAATGAAAATAAATCAAAAGAAATAAGGATATTTATAAGTGGAGAGGTTAAAAATCCTGGGGTGGTCACAATTGAAAATAGCAAAAGGTTAATAGATGCTATAGATTTACTAGGAGGATTTACAGAAGAGGCAGATTTAAATAAAATAAATTTAGCTATGACTATAGAAGATGAAATGCATTATATAATACCTAAAATAGGTGAAGAAATAAATAATAATAACGAAAATGTAACACAAAATAATACTAAGTCTCAAGAAGATAATTCAAAAATCAATATAAATATAGCTAACGTAAGCGATTTAGACAAACTGCCTGGGGTTGGAGAGGCTACGGCTAACAAAATATTAAATTATAGGGAAGAAAAAGGTCAGTTTAAGAGTATTGAGGAAATAAAAAATGTAAATGGAATTGGAGATAAAAAATATGAAGATATTAAGGATATGATTACTATAGAGTAAAATAACCATTAAATAAAATAATATTTGATATAAACTTGTAAATTTAAAAGTAAAAATATGATATTATAATTATTATAAGACATAACAAGGAGAGATATATATGGAGATGTTAAGAAAACTTACAGATATGACTACTTCAGGTGGCTGAGCGGCTAAGATTGGGCCAGAGGTTCTGGCATCAGTATTAAGTAAACTACCTAGAAATGAAAGCACAGACAATTTATTAGTTGGATTAGAAACATCTGATGATGCAGCTGTATATAAATTAAATAATGATAGTGCTTTAATTCAGACACTAGACTTTTTCACTCCAATGATAGATGACCCATATATATTTGGTCAAATAGCAGCAGCAAACTCTTTATCAGATGTCTATGCTATGGGGGGAAAACCAATTGTAGCTATGAATATAGTTTGTTTTCCATCATGTCATGATATGAATGTTTTAGCAGAAATATTAAAGGGTGGATTTGATAAAGTTAAGGAGAGTGGCGCACTTTTAGTTGGGGGGCATACTGTAGATGATAAAGAACCCAAATATGGACTTTCAGTATCTGGTATAGTTCATCCAGATAAAGTATTATCAAATGCAACATCTAAAGTAGGTGATAAGTTAATTATAACTAAACCTATAGGTGTAGGTATATTAAATACAGCTATGAAAGAAGGATTAGTAGATAAAGAAGTTTCTGAAAAAGTAATAGAAACTATGATACACTTAAATAAGTATGCAGCAATGAGTTTTGATAATATAGAAGTTAATTCAGTTACAGATATAACAGGATTTGGACTTTTAGGACATGCCCTAGAAATGGCAAAGGCATCAAATGTAAGTATCGAAATAGATTCGAAGGAAGTTCCTATATTGGAGGGAGCTGTCGATATGGCAAGAATGGGTATAATACCTGCAGGTATGTATAGAAATAAAGAATACATAGGAAAAGATGTTAGTACAAATAATATAGCAACTGAAATAGAAGATATATTGTACGATCCTCAAACATCAGGTGGATTACTAATTTCTGTTAGAGAAGAATTAGCAGATATGCTAATAAAAGATATGAAGAAAAATGGATCTATAGAGGCTAAAGTAATTGGTGAAGTTAAAGAAAAATCTAGTAAGTATATAACTGTTATATAGATAATATAAAATATGGAAATCATACAGTATATGATTTCCATATTTTATATATGAAAAAATTTGCATAAAACATACTAAAATAGATCAATAAAATAGCTAAACAAATAAAATTTTATTTTGAAAATATTATGTACTACATAGAAGGTGGGTTAGCTATAAGATAGAATAATATAAAATATTATTAAATAATTAGAAATTTAGAGCAAAGGTTGTGATTTATTTGAATAAAAGAGAATTATTTTCTAAGCTACCTTCAGTTGATGAAGTTTTAAACCAAGAAGATATAAAAAATACATTAGAAGAGTATCCTAGAAATTTAGTCATAGAGTGCATAAGGAAGGTTATAGATAGAAAAAGAAAAGAAATAATAGATATTAAGGACGATAAAAATAATATAAATTTAGATTTAAATAAGATCGGAAGAGCGTCGTGTAGGGAAAGAGTGTCC
>ERZ1463036.109-NODE-109-length-18013-cov-23.527342_pt1 | contig 18013 bp, 16 predicted proteins | sample MGYA00564485_ERZ1463036 | MGnify/ENA primary metagenome ERZ1463036 (study PRJEB39244, sample SAMEA3635127) | Helicobacter pylori | study: EMG produced TPA metagenomics assembly of PRJEB11511 data set (Assembly of a 5300-year-old Helicobacter pylori... | reverse complement strand
GTTATATATAAATGAAAAATTAGATAATTTTAATAAAGAGTTTTATTTATTAAATAGAAATTTATTTAAAAATTATAAAGTTAAAATTTCAAATAAATCAGAACTTAAGATTTTAAATAAATAAAAGACTTAGTTTTTAAACTAAGTCTTTTACTTTAAGCTAACTATTTAAAACATTATTTAAAGCTATTAATATACCTATTTTAGCATGATCAAATGTAAGTCCACCTTGAATATATGCTATATAAGGTTCTCTTATTGGAGCATCAGCTGATAACTCTATTGAAGATCCTTGAATAAATGCTCCAGCTGCCATTATAACTTCATCTTCATATCCAGGCATTGGTGTTGGGATACAATGAACAAATGAATCTACAGGTGAACCGAACTGTATTCCTTTTATAAATTCAATTAATCTTTCTTTATTTCTAAAGATTATAGTTTGAACTATATCAGTTCTTTTATCAAAAGCTTTAGGCTTAGCTTCAAATCCTGCAAGTTCCATAACCCTAGCACAAAATATAGAACTTTTAACAGCTTCCATAGTAACATGTGGAGCTAAGAAAAAACCTTGAAATAATGTTCTCATTACACCTAAAGTTGCTCCACATTCTCCACCTATTCCAGGTACTGTAAGTCTGTAAGATGCATTGTCAACCAAATTTTTTTTACCTACTATATAACCACCAGTTGGTGATATACCACCACCAATATTTTTTATTAATGAGCCTGCCATTAAATCAGCTCCAAAATCTGTTGGTTCTAATGTGTCAACAAATTCACCATAACAATTATCAACAAATATAATTATATTTTCATTTAAGCTTTTTACTAATTCTATAGCTTCTTTAATTTGAGAAAGCATTAAAGAATATCTAGTACTATAACCAGTACTTCTTTGAATATGTACCATTTTTATTGATTTATCATTTAAAATAGCTTTTTTTATTCCATCTAAATCAAAAAATTTATCTTCAATTAAATCAACTTGTGAATATTTAACTCCATACTCTATTAATGATCCCATTCCTCTTTCTTCTGTTAATCCTATAACACCATGAAGTGTATCATAAGGTTGTCCTGATATAGCTAATAGTGTATCTCCTGGTCTTAAATTTCCGAATAAAGCTGTTCCGATTGCATGAGTACCATTTACAAAATGAGGTCTTACAATAGCAGCTTCAGTATTAAATACTCTAGCATATACTTTATCTAATCCTTCTCTTCCAATATCATCATATGCATAGCCTGTAGAATTAGTAAAATGACAATCACTAATTCTTTCTTCTTGAAATGCTGTAAGAACCTTTAATTGATTGTATTCTCTAATTTCATCAAGCCCTTTAAATATTTCCTCAGTATCTTTTAATGCTTGTTTATAAATTTCAAATGCATTATTTTGAATACCGTAACTTTTTATTACTAATTCTTCTGTTGATTTTAACATAAAGTCCTCCTATATATAAAAAAACAAAAATAAATAGGCATTTAAGCCTATTTATTAAATATTATTTAATTCATTATTTACAAATAAAATAGGTTTTAATGGAGTAATAGTTGTAATTGCATGTTTATAAACTAACATTTGTTTTCCATCACAATCTAATACAACAGTAAAACTATCAAATCCTTTTACAAAACCTTTAAGTTTATAACCATTTGTAAGATAAACTTCTACTGATATTTTATTTTTTCTAGCACCATTTAAGAAAATATCTTGCAAATTATTTTGTTGTTTATTCATAATATACCTCCTAAAGTTATCAATACACCTTTAGATTAATTATACAACTACTTTGGATTAATGTCATTAATTATTTTATCAATCATAGCCTCTTCTGTTAATATGTCTTTATTTAAAAATCTAACTCTAGGATCTCTTCTAAACCATGTTAATTGTCTTTTAGCATAATTTCTAGATCCTTTTTTTATTAACTCTATAGCTTCATTTAAATTCATCTTACCATCTAAATAATGAAAAATTTCTTTATAACCTATTCCTTGCATTGATTGCATAGATACAGTATACCCCATATTTTTTAAGTTTATACATTCATCAATTAATCCTTTATCTATCATTATATCTACTCTTTTATTTATTCTATCATACAATTTATCTCTATCCATATTTAATACATAATAATAAATATTATAATTTGATTTATAAAAAGACTCACCTACATTAAATGAACTAAAAGGCTTACCTGTTAGCTTATATACCTCTAAGGCACGTATAACCCTTTTTCTATTATTATAATGTATTTGATTATAACTTATAGGATCTATATCTTTTAGCTTTTCATGTAAATATTCATTTCCATATTCAATTGCTTCTTTTTCTAAAGATTTTCTATATTCTTCATCAGTTTCAGCTTCTGTAAAGTCCATATTGCAAGTTAGTGAATTTATATAAAGTCCTGTTCCACCAACAATGATTGGAAGTTTTCCTCTTTTTATTATATCTTTAATTATTGTATCTCCAAGCTCTTTGTAGTTAGAAACAGAAAATGGAACATCTGGATTAATTATATCAATCATATGATGTTTTATTCCATCCATTTCTTTTAATGATACTTTTGCTGAACCAATATCCATATATTTATATATCTGCATTGAATCTGCAGATATTATTTCACCATTTAATATTTTGGCAAGCTTTATAGAAAGATCTGTTTTACCAACTGCTGTTGGTCCACCTATAACTAAAATATTTTCTTTTTTCATTTTATGATACATCCTTTACTTATTTGTATTAAACAATTCTTCTAAACCTTTTGTCTAGTTCTATATTAGTAAATTTTATTATTGTAGGTCTACCATGTGGACAATGGAACGGATCCTCAATAAATCTTAATTCATCTATAAGTTTAATCATTTCTTTTTCTGTTAATGAATCATTAGCTTTAACAGCTTTTTTGCAGGCCATAGTGGCAATTTTATTATATTTAATATCTATTGTTTTACCAGTACCTAAACTTTTTAAATCATCTATTATATTTAAAAATAAATCTTTAGAGTCTATCTTTCCAAGGAAATATGGCACTTCTTTTAAAGATATAGAATTTCCACCAAAATCTTCAACCAAAAATCCTGCGTTTTTAAAAATATCTTTATTTTCTATATAATAAGCTAAATCATCAGTTGTTAATTCAATAATTGTAGGTACTAAAAGAGGTTGAACTACTAACGAACCATTTGCTATAGAATTTAAGTATTTTTCAAATAAAATTTTTTCATGTGCTGCATGTTGATCTATTAAATATAAAACTTCATTAAACTCTGCTATTATATATGTTTTATTAAATTGACCAATAATTTTAAGTGGAGGAAATTTTGCAATTTTTTCTTCTTGTTTTTTATTTATTTCTTTATAATTAGTATTAATATTATCTGAAATTTTTTCTACTTTATCATAAAGTACATTATAGTTATTATAAGTAGATTTATCATTTTCAGGTAATACTAATAATTCTTTAGAAGAATTTATATTAATATCATCGTCACTTAACTTATTAATTAATAAGTTATCTTTAGTAAATTTTTCTTTTAACCTATTAAATTCTTCCTTTTCCTTACTTATAGCATCTTTTATTTTTTCAGAATAATCTATAGATTTATCATTTATTATTAGCTTATTATTTTTTTCAAATGAATTAAATTTTATCTCGTTATCATTAAAATCTAAATCCATTTTAATATTTTCGCTAATAGAAGTATTTTTTACATTTTCTTCTTCAGGCAATTTAAAATTATCAAATATATCATTTTTTAATGCAGAGTGTACGGCATCAAAAATCATTTTAAATATTAATCTATCATCTTTAAACTTAATTTCAGCTTTTGTTGGATGTATATTAACATCTATATACTCAGGATATATATCAATAAATAAAGTAAAGAAAGGAAATTTATTAACTGTAGAAAAAGACCTAAATGCATTTTCCACGGCAACAGCTAATGTCCTATTTTTTATATATCTATTATTCACAAAAATACTTTGATTATTTCTAGAGCCTCTAGCTATTTCTTCTTTACCCACATATCCATAGACTTTTATATAGTCATTTTCATTTTCAAAGTAAAGTATATTATCAGTTATTTTTTTGCCGTATATAACTCTTAATACATCTTTTAAATTATTGTTTCCAAATGTCTGAAGAACTTTTTTGTTGTTATTAAATAGCTTAAAGCCAATTTCAGGCTTAGAAATAGATATTCTATTTATAATATCATTTATTATAGAGCCTTCTCTAGTAAAGGATTTTAAAAATTTTTTTCTAGCAGGTACATTAAAAAATAAATCTCTAACTTCTATAGTAGTACCATTATTACAAGCACATTCATTTTCATAAATTATTTCGCCACCTTCAACTAAAATCTCTTTTCCAAATTCATCAGATGCTTGTTTAGTTTTTAAAGATACTTTAGATACAGAAGCTATAGAAGCTAATGCTTCACCTCTAAAACCTAAAGTATTTATAGAAAATATATCATTAACATCTTTTATTTTACTTGTGGCATGTGGCATAAATGCTTTTTTTAAATCATCTTTATGAATTCCATAACCATCATCTATTATACGTATTAAAGAGCATCCACCATCTTGTATTTCTATAGTTATATTTTTAGAATTTGCATCAATACTATTCTCAACTAATTCTTTAATAACTGAGGAAGGTCTTTCAACAACTTCTCCTGCTGCAATTTTATTTGATGTATTTTCATCTAATAAATTAATTCTATTCAAGTTACATCAACTCCTAAATTAATTTTTTTGCATCTTTAACTAGTTCGTATAATTTATTCATAGCCTCCATTGGATTTAAATTTAATATTTCAATTGATGATAAATCTTTTATAAAAGCTTCTTTTTCTATATAAGAAAAATCTAATTGCATATTATTACACTCTTTATTTTTAGAATTTTTCTCTTTTTTATTTATAGCTGAATAATTAATATTATTTTCAAGTGCAATTTCTTCATTTATTGTTACATTACTTGATTCTTTTTCTTCTAATGTAGATAAAATATTTTTAGCTCTATTTATTACACTTTCAGGTAATCCAGCAAGTTTTGCAACTTCAATTCCATAGGATTGATCTGCACCACCTTTTATTATTTTTCTTAAAAAAATAATATTGTCAGATACTTCCTTAACTGCAACTGAATAATTTTTTACTCCTTCAATTTCACCTTCAAGCTTTGTAAGTTCATGATAATGTGTTGCAAATAGAGTATTACATTTTAAATTATTACTATTTGAAATATGTTCTATAACTGACCATGCAATACTAAGTCCATCGTAAGTCGAAGTACCCCTTCCTACTTCATCTAATAAAACAAGGCTTTTGGGAGTAGCGTTTTTTAAAATATTTGATACTTCCCACATTTCTACCATAAATGTAGATTTACCACCAGCTAAATCATCTGAAGCGCCTATTCTAGTAAAAATTTTATCACAAATAGATATATTAGCTTCTCTAGCTGGAACAAAAGATCCAATTTGAGCCATTAATGTTATTAAAGCCACTTGTCTCATATATGTTGATTTACCTGCCATATTAGGACCAGTTATAAGTATAAGTCTATTATCCTTTTTGTTTAATAAAGTATCATTAGATACAAACTCTCCTCTACCTATTACTTTTTCAACAACAGGGTGTCTACCTTCTTTTATTTCAATTAAACCATCTTCATTTATATTTGGCTTAACATAATCATTTTCAAGTGCTATTAACGCTAATGTTGATAAACAATCTAAACTACTAATAATTCTAGCACTATTTTTTAATCTTGAAATTTCTTTAGATACACAATTACGTATATCTTGGAATATTTCATATTCTAAATTTATAAGTTTTTCTTCAGCTCCTAATATTTTTTCTTCCATCTCTTTAAGTTCTTGTGTTATATATCTTTCTGAATTAGCTAATGTTTGTTTTCTTATATATCTTCCTTCTGGAATTGAGGAATAGTTAGCTTTTCTTATTTCAATAAAATATCCAAAAACTTTATTGTACCCTACCTTTAAAGATTTAATTCCAGTAGCTTCTCTTTCGCTATTTTCTAAAGAAGCTATCCACTCTTTTCCATGTAATTTAGCCTTTCTTAATTCATCAACTTCGTTTGAATATCCATCTTTTATTATATTACCTTCTTTTACGCTAATAGATGGATCATTAGTAATTGAATTAAATAAAAGTTCCTTTATATCATTTAATATATCTAAAGAATTATAATACTCTTTTAATAATTTTGAATCGCAATTAGCTAAAAGTTCTTTTATATATGGAAGTTTTTCTAAGGATGTTCTAAGTGATACTAAATCTTTTCCGTTTACATTACCATTGGCAACTTTACCTACTATACGCTCTATATCATAAATATTCTTTAGTGCTGAAATGATATCTTCATTTAAAGATATAGAATTAAATAATTCATCAACAGCATCTAACCTATTTATTATTTCTTCTTTAGATATAAGAGGTTCATCAATCCATTTTCTAAGAACTCTAGCCCCCATTGAAGTTGCAGTTTTATCCATAACCCAAAGTAAAGAACCTTTTTTGTTTTTTTCTCTTAAACTTTCAGTTAATTCTAAATTTCTTCTTGAGCTTCCATCTATAGTCATATAATTTATTATATTATATACTTCTAAGAAGTTTATATTAGAAAGACTCATTTTTTGTGTTTCATATATATACTTAAGTAAAACCCTACATGCTATTTTACTATGATTAGATAAAGAAGAAACTTCTGCATCACTAAATTGATTTATTAATTCATCTTCACTAACTTTAAATTCATTTAAATCTTTTTTTGTAATAAGTGCTTGGGTTATAGAATTTATATCATTTAATAATGATATATCTGTATTTATATCTACAATTATTTCTTTTGGATTTATTTTTGTAATTTCATCAAGCAATGTTGTTTTTAAAGAATTAAATGAAGTTGTTTTAAACTCACCAGTACTTATATCCGTTAAAGCTATTCCTATTGAATCAGATTCAGAGAAAATGGCCATTAGATATGTATTTAAATTATTTTCATTATTTTGATCTATATAAGTACCTGGAGTTATAACTTTTATTACATCCCTTTTAACTATTCCTTTTGCAGCACTTGGATCTTCTACTTGCTCACAAATTGCTACTTTAAATCCTTTAGTTACAAGTCTTGATATATATGAAGAAGAAGCATGGAATGGAATACCACACATAGGCGCTCTTTCATCAAGTCCACAATCTCTTCCTGTTAATACTAATTCAAGTTCTCTTGATGCTAACTTAGCATCTTCAAAGAACATTTCATAAAAGTCTCCTAATCTAAAAAATAATATACAATCTTTATAATTTTCTTTTATTTCAAAATATTGCTTCATCATTGGGGTTAAAGCCATACATTTTCACTTCCTTTAACTTTAAATATTAAATCTCTATATTAAGAATTACGAAATTTTAAATATATTTTAATTACTTTTTTTCAATTTATTATATTTTATAAAATTAAATTTTAAAGACTAATTGATTATATTTACTTATATCTATACGATTATAACATAGGAGTTTATAATTTAAAAATAAGAAAACAAAAAGGCCTTATTTGGCCTTTTTTTATTTCATTATTTAATTAATTCACCTATAAGTGAAAATGGCTGTGCACGAACAATTTTTAAATCTACAAGAGTTCCAATTAAGGATTCATCTCCTTCAAAATTTACTAATTTACCATTTCTACTTCTTCCCATTAATTTAGTATCATCATTTTTACTTTTTCCTTCAACTAGTACTTCAAGTGTTCTACCTTCATATTTTTTGTTGTTTTCTATTACGGCTTTATTAACAGCATCAACAAGTCTATTAAATCTTTCATGTTTAACAGAATCAGGTACTTGATTATCCATTTTATCTGCCGGTGTATGGTTTCTTCTTGAATATATAAAAGTAAATGCTGAATCATATTTTACTTCATTTACAAGACTTAATGTATCTTCGAAATCTTCTTCTGTTTCACCTGGAAATCCAACAATAATATCTGTTGTTATAGTTACATCTGGAATTTCTTTTTTTATTTTTTCTATTAATCCCATGTAATGTTTTCTATCATAATGTCTATTCATTTCTTTTAATATTCTATCTGATCCACTTTGAACTGGTAAATGTATTTGCTCACAAAGTTTATCGCATTCTTTTATAGCTAAAATTACATCTTCATTTAAATCTTTTGGATGTGAAGTCATAAATCTAACTCTTTCTAATCCTTCAACCTCATTAATCATTCTTAATAATTTTGCAAAATCAATATCTTCTTCTAAGCCTTTTCCATATGAGTTAACATTTTGACCTAATAATGTTATTTCTTTATATCCTTTGCTTACTAAATCTTTAATTTCTTTTAATATTTCTTCTGGTTTTCTACTTCTTTCTCTTCCTCTAACGTAAGGTACTATACAATATGTGCAGAAGTTATTACAACCATACATTATTGTAACATATGCCTTTACATCACTTTCTCTATCTACTGGAATACCTTCAACTATATCAGTTTCTTTATTAAAAATCTCTTTTACTTGTACACCTTCAGTTTTTACTCTATTTAAGTACTCTGGGAATTTATATGCGTTGTGAGTTCCAAAAATTATATTAACATATGGAAATTTTGATAATATCTTATCTGCCATTCCTTTTTGTTGCATCATACATCCACAAATACCTATTATTAAATCTTTATTTTTTTCTTTAAGTTTTTTTAATGCTCCAAGATTACCAAAAACCTTATTTTCAGCATTTTCTCTAACACAACAAGTATTAAATAATATTATAGATGCTTCTTCTTTATTTTCAGTTCTTGTATAGCCAATTCTTTTAAGCATACCTGAAAGTTTTTCAGAATCCTCTTCATTCATTTGGCATCCCCAAGTTTCTATACAATATTTTAAATCTTTTGTATTTGACATAATAATCTCCTTTTCAATAAAAATCACTTGTTTAAATAGTCTTATATATTATATTAAATTTTATAATCAATTTAAAGCGTTTTTTAATTTTATGAATTAAGCTCTTATCCAAGTAGCATAATCTCCAATCATTTGAAAACCTATTTTTTTATAAAGATTAAACGCTTTAAAATTATTTTCTTCAACTCTTATAAATATTTCCGATATATTATTTTTATACGCTAAATTTATTAGATAGATAAGTAAATTTTCACCATATCCTTTACTTCTATATTCACTAATTATACCTAGATTAACTATTGTATATATGTTGTTATTAAATATTATTTGTCCATAACCAATTTCATTATTATTAGAATCTAAAATAAAAATACAAAAATTTTCATTATAGTAAGATTGTTTTTCTTCAAAACGTATATCTTTAGGTTTTAAAGGAGTTCTAGATTTATCATAAAATATAGAATTTTGAATATTGCATCTTAGAAATTCATCTTTATTTTTATTAAATTTTCTAAAGCTAACATTGGAATTTATATTTAATTTAGTTTTTATATTATATTTTAATAATTTTGTTTGTTTAGAACGGATAAACAAATTTGATAATAAAATATTAGTTGTTAATTTATCTTCATATGTTTGATAAATTAATATTTTGCCATTAAGTTTAGGTATATCATTAAATTTTACTAAATCTACATAATTATTTTTTATATAAGTATCATTTATAATTATTGTATCTATATCGTTATAATCAAACCAAATATAACCAATATATTGTTTGTTCAATAAAATTAATATTAAGTTATTTTTAAGAAGTGATTTTTTAAATAAATTTGATTTGAAATAATATTTAATAAAGTTATTTTTATATTTATTAAAATTTAAAGATTCATTTATTAAAATTTCTAACTTAGAGAAATTTTTATTGCTTAATTTCTCATATTGTACCATATAAAAATATCCACCCCATAAATTATTATAAAATAACCCCTTTAATAAAGGGGTTATCATTTACTACTAAATATCTTTTATACTTAAGCTTATACGTTTAGTTGATTCATCAACAGATAATATTTTAGCTTTTACATCCTCTCCAACTGATAATATGTCCTTTGGATGATCTATTCTATCATGACTTATTTTTGATATATGAACTAATCCATCAACACCAGGTTCTAATTCAACAAAAGCTCCAAAATCATTCAATCTTACTACTTTGCCTAAAACAATAGATCCTTCTGGATATCTTTCTGTTATATTGCTCCATGGTTCAGGAGTAAGCTCTTTAATACTTAAAGAAAGTTTTTTATTTTCTTTATCTAAATCAATAACTTTAACATCAATTATATCTCCACTTTTTAAATAATCTTGAGCTTTTTTTACATGATTCCAAGATATTTGTGAAAGATGTATTAAACCATCAACCCCATTTACTTCAGCAAAAGCTCCAAAATCAGTAAATCTTTTAACTTCAGCCTTTACAACATCTCCAACTTTTAGTGAATCAAAAACTAAGTTTTCTTTAGCTTCTTTTTCTAATTCTTGTACAATCCTACTTGATGCTACAACTCTTGAAGGATTTTCTTTATTAAAATCTATTAATTTAACATTTAAAGTTTTTCCTTTGTAAGATTCTTTATCATTAACAAATTTCATATCAATTTGTGATGATGGAATAAAAACACGTATACCTCCAAAGTAACCAACTAATCCTTTTTCTTTTATTTCTGAAATTTTTAATTCAAATGTAGATTTTTCATCAAACATTTTTTGAAGTGTATTTAGGATTTCTTCTTTTTCATATTCTAATCTTGATAGAACAACAAATCCATTATCATTATTAAGTTTTATAACTTTAGCTTTTAAGTTATCACCAACATTTAAAGTTTTTGCATATTCTTTTGGATCTTCTTTAGCAGTTAATTCTTTAAATGGGATAACTCCATCTGATTTATATCCAGTAAGTGAAATAACTACTTCATCGTTTAATATTGAAAGTATTTCACCTTCAATTTCACTTCCAGTAAATAATCTTTTATCGATTTCATTCATCAATTGTAATTGTTCGTTATTTGTATTTTCCATAACTTCAATAACCTCCCTTATTATCCATTCTGGTGTAGAAGCACCAGCAGTAATACCAATTTTTTTAAAGTTTTTATTATTTATAAAATCATTTGGTAATGCACTAACGTTTTCTATATGAATAGTATTAATACAATTTTCTTTTGAAATTTGGTATAACTTATTTGTGTTAGAACTATTTTTTCCGCCTATTACAATCATAGCATCTACTTCTCTTGAAAGTTCAAATGCACTTTTTTGTCTTTCTTCTGTAGCTAGACAAATAGTATTAAATTGTAAAAGGTTATCTGTTATTTTTTCTAGATTTGAAACAGTTTTATTCCAATTAGATTCCTTTTCAGTAGTTTGAGATACAACACAAGTCTTACCAAAATGATTTTTGCCTTCAGTAAATTCACCATTTTTCGTTATAGTAGCTTTATTATTACACCATCCATTTATACCAATTACTTCTGGATGGTTTTTATCACCAAGTATAACTATATCATAACCTTCTTCAGAATATTTTTTAACCTTTTTTTGAATATTAGTAACAAATGGACATGTAGCATTTATAACTTTTAAACCTCTTTTATTTAATTCGTTTAAAGTTTCTTCTGAAACTCCATGAGATCTTATAATAATTACATCATTAGGAGCTAATTTATTAATATCTTCAATATTTATTGAAAATACATCATTTTTTTCTAAAAATTTAACTACATCATTATTATGAATAAGAGGTCCTAATGTATAAATTCTCTTATTATAATTATTTTTTATTTCAATAGTTTTATCTACAGCTCTTTTTACTCCAAAGCAAAATCCAGAGTTTTTAGCTAGTATAATCTCTCTCATTTTAAATTCCTCATAAATTTTATTTATTAAAATTTTCTCTTATAAAATTATTTATTTTTTCTGTTACTTCTACTATGTTTAACCCAGTTGTATCTATTTCTATAGCGTCATCAGCTTTTCTTAATGGATCTGTAGCTCTATTACTATCTTCATAATCTCGTCTAATTATATCTTTTAATATTTCATCATATGAACAATCTATATTTCTATTTTTTAATTCAGTATATCTTCTATCTGCTCTTTCTTCTGGAGTTGCAGTTAAAAATATCTTAAATTTTGAATCTTTTAAAACAACAGTTCCAATATCTCTACCATCCATTATAACATTATATTTTTTAGACATATTTTGTTGAAGCTTTACAAGCATTTTTCTAACTTCAGGTATTGATGCATAAGCTGAAACTATAGAACTTATTTCTGGCATAGTTAGTTCTTCTTGAACATTTTTACCGTTTAAAATTAAATCATCATTTTCAAAATGCATTTCCATAGTTTTTATTAATTCGCATATTTTATCAATATCGTTTGGTTTTAAATTATTTTGTGAAGCTTTTAAAGCTACTGCTCTATACATAGCCCCTGTATTTATATACATTAAATCAAATTCTTTAGCTACTAACTTAGCTATTGTACTTTTTCCTGCACCTGCAGGACCATCTATTGCAACTGAAATTTTCAAAATTTCTCCACCTTTCTAATAAACAATTACAAAACTAATTATATAATTTTATTTATTTTATAACAAGCCTTTTAAATATTGCTACCTGCAACATATCCAGTAGATAAAGCTATTTGTACATTATACCCTCCAGTAAATGCATCTACATCAATAACTTCTCCTGCAAAAGATAGATTTTTTATAAGTTTGCTTTTCATAGTTGATGGATCTATTTCTTTTGTATCTACTCCACCAGCAGTAACAATTGCTTCATCAATAGATCTTAATTTTTTTACATTAAGATTAAAATTCTTTATTAGAAAAACAAGACCTTTTCTTTCTTCTTTAGTTATTTCATTTACCTTTTTATTTTCATCTATATTAGATAATCTAATTATTACAGGAATTAATTTTTTAGGTAATAGATCATCTAATGAGTTTTTAAAATCTTTGTTTATATATTTTTTAAAATCTTTTTGAACTCTTAAATCTAATTCTTTTTCAGTTAAAGCAGGTTTTAAATCTAAAGAAACCTTATATTTTTTATTATCCTTTATAAATCTACTACCAGTTAGAACTAAAGGGCCTGATATTCCAAAATGGGTGAAAATCATTTCACCTATATTTTCATATACTTTTTTATTATTTTCGTAAATCTTCAAAGATATATTTTTTAAAGATAATCCCATTAATTCTGTGACGATAGGTTCTTTTATTTCTATTGGAACTAAAGATGGTTTTAATTCTTTTATATTATGACCAATATTTTTTGCAAATCTTTGGCCATCCCCTTTTGAACCTGTTAACGGATATGAAGCTCCTCCTGTTGCTAAAATAAAATGATCGCCTAATATTTCTTTACCATTTTCTAATATAACGGAAACAATTTTATCATCTTTTTTTATTATATCTTTTACTAAACTATTTAACATTATTTTTATATTTTTATTTTGAAGTGTATTTTTTAAACCTTTTATAATATCTGAAGATTTATCAGATTTTGGGAAGACTCTCCCGCCTCTTTCAACTTTTAATTTTATACCTTCTTTTTCAAAAAAATTTATAGTATCTACATTTGTAAATGTATATAAAGCACTATAAAGGAAATAAGGATTTCCAGGTATGTAATCAAAAAATTCAGATATGTCTTTATTATTAGTTACATTACAACGACCTTTTCCAGTTATAAATAATTTTTTACCTAATCTATCATTACCATCTAATAAAATTACTTCATTACAATCACTTGCAGTTATTGCAGCCATCATTCCTGCTGGGCCTGCACCTATAACTACTACTTTTTTCATTTAATCAGCTCCTTAAATTATGCTAAAATCATTTTACTATACTAAAGCATATAAAAAAAGATGTGTACTAAAAAAATACACATCTAAATTAAAAACTATTAATTATCATTGTCCCCAATTGTTTTATTATTGATTTGATATACATTATAGTCTTGCCATATAGCTTCTAATGATCCAAATATATCAGCTATATTTTCTTTTTCTCTCATTCCAACAGAAATAATTAAAGCATTAATAAGAGAAAGAGGCGCTACTAAAGAATCTACAAATGATGCCATATTGCTTTGAGCAATCAATGTTAAATCAGCTTTAGCTGCTAATGGAGATATTAAGCTATCTGTTATAGCTACAACTTTTGCTCCTTTATTTTTTGAAAAATCAAGAGCAGCTATAGTTTTTGAAGCGTATCTTGGGAAGCCTATTCCTATTACTAAATCCCCCTCTTTAACATTTATCATCTGTTCAAAAATATCAGATATACCATATCTAACTGTTCTCACGTTTTGAAGTATTATATTTAAATAAAATCCTAAAAATTCTGCTACAGCTGTTGAACTTCTTAACCCTAAAATATATATATTGTTAGCTTTAAATATTTCATTTACAACTTCCTCAAATACATCTGGATTAATTTTTTCTAAAGTAGCTCTAATATTTTCAATATCTGCCTTTAAAACACCTTTTAATGAATCACTATCTGAGATGTATTCATTAGATAATTCTAATCTTTGAACAGTAGTAAGTTTATTTTTTATTAATTCTTGAAGTGCTTTTTGTAACTTTGGATATCCACTAAAGCCAAGTTCATTAGCAAATCTAACTACAGTTGATTCTGACACCCCAACAGATATTCCAAGTTTAGCTGCAGTCATAAAAGCTGCTTTATCATAATTATTTAAAATATATTCAGCTATTAACTTTTGTCCTTTACTTAATCTTTGAAACTTAATTTGTATTAATCGCATTAAATCTTTATTTTCATTCAAATTCTTATCCATAATTATCTACCTACTTATAACAATCTTTAGTCATATAATTTTAACATTAAATGATATATTTTTCAATAAAAATTTCATGTGTGTTAAGTTTATTATATAAAGTTTAAGTTGAATTATATGTTTAAAATTAAGTTTTTAAAAGTTATTTCTTTTCAACAATAACTAGTATTGGTGCAGTCTTGCTTCTGTTTAAGTATTTATGAATCATTACCCCAAACTCATTTTTAGGCAAATTTTCCAAGTAATCTAATATGCAAGTTTTTTCTTTTTTTCCTTCATCATGCCCAGTATATATACATATAGACATAATTCCATTTCTATTTAAAAGTTTTAATCCTATTTTTATACTAAGAAGAGATGTTTCATGCAATGTTGTTATATCTTTTGATGCTCCAGGTAAAAAACCAAGATTATACATTATACAATCTACTTTAGAATTTATATATTTGTCTAGTTTATGATGAGAATCACAAATTACAGTAACATTTGAAATTTTTTTATCTTTGTATCTATCACAAGCATTTTTTTGTATATCAAAAGAATATACACAGGAAAATTGGTCACTTAAAAAATCTGTATCATGTCCATTACCTAACGTAGCATCAATTGCTATATTTTTATTTGTTAAAAAGTTTTTTATTATGTAGTGTGATAGTTCACTAATATCAGATACGTATTTAAACATATTTAACACTTCTTTCTATAATAATTATAATGAATTTATGTAGTTTAATTCTTCTTCAGTTAAGTCTCTATACTCTCCCGTCTTAAGGTACCCAAGAGAAATTTCTCCAATAGATACTCTTTTAAGATTTATAACATCATGTCCAAATGCAGAACACATCTTTCTTATTTGTCTATTTTTTCCTTCGTGAATTATTATTTCAACTGTAGAAATATTATTTTTAGAAGAGATTTCTTTGATAGAAGCATAAGAAGTTATATAACCTCCTATATCAACTCCATTACTAAATTTAATCATTTCTTCTTTTGTAAATTTCCCCTTTACTGTTGCTATATATTTCTTATCTATAGAAACTCTTGGATGTATTATTTTATTATATATATCTCCATCATTTGTAAGAATTAACAAACCTGAACTATCGTAATCTAATCTTCCTATTGGAAATATTCTTTCATTAACTTTAACTATATCTAAAATAGTTTTTCTTCCCTTTTCATCTTTTAATGAAGTTATATATCCAACTGGCTTATTTAAAGCAAAGTAAACTTTTTTTTCTTCAGGTACTATTATTTTATTATTAAATTCAACTTTGTCTTTATTTTCAATAACTTTTACTCCTAGTTCATTTACAACTTTTCCATTTACTTTTACTTTACCTTCTAATATAAATTGTTCACATTTTCTTCTTGATGCAACACCACATTTAGCCATAAATTTTTGTAATCTTTCTTCCATAAAATATCACTCCATTTTCTATTACTATATGATTATATATATTAAATTAAGGTTTTACAAGAAAATATAGTACTTTAATTCATATAAATAAAAAGCTTAGGTGAAAACACCTAAGCTTTTTATTTAAAAGAAAAATCCACCATTAAAAAATAATAGCAATAATAATGGACTTATTCCACAACCTCCAAAGCCTCCGCCAAATCCACAGCCTTGACCTCTACAGTTATTAAAATTATTATAGTTATTATTATATCCACATCTATTACATCTGTTATAATTATAATTATTACAACATCTATTCATGAGTTTACCACTCCTTTTCTTCTGTTACTATATAATATTCTTTTTTTTCAATTTGTTGAGTAATTTATTTTTGTTTATTTATATATTTTGTTAAAATATAATTATATACTTAAATAAGGAGGTTTAATTTATGGAAAAGCGTAATCGTATTATCGCTCCAAGAAATGTTGTTAATACAAAAATGTTATATATGCTTTATATATTAAAGGAACTTTCAAAAGGAGAAGTTGTTTTTGGAAATAAAATTCTTACAGATTTTAGAGATATGTTTGATTCAACTACTATGCCTTTCCCAGTATCTTCTAGTACTGTTTATGAAAGTTTATATGAACTAGAAGATAGAGAGTATGTAGTTTCTAAATGGAGTGGTGAAGATTTATCTAATAAAAGAAGTAAAAAGGTATATCATATAACAGATAGGGGATTAAATTTTTTAAATGCAAATTTAGATGAATATGTTCTTAATTTAGATAAAACGAAATCAACATTAGATAAACTAAAAAAAATGCTATTAAAATAGTACATATTAATATGTACTATTTTAGTATTTTTTTATTTTTGATGATTTGCTTATAAATTTTTTTCTAAGTATAGCTTCTTCTTTACAGGAACAATCTAATTTAATAAAAATATTTTTATAACCTCCTTTTATGTATGAATTTTTATATAAATCTTCATAAGATAACTTTTCTATGTCTTCTTTTAAAATAGATAAATAATTATAGCCATATATTTTAAATAGTATATATTTAAATCCTAATAATATTTGTTCTTTATTTTTTTTATTTTCAATATCTAAGTTTAAAATATCATTATTTAATTTTTCAATAATTCCATATAATTGATATAGGTAACTAAGTTCTCTTATTGTGTATTTATCACTGAGAGATGCAACAGCACATGAGAAATTTTTATTTATTGGTATAGTGTAAATATAGCCTAATTCATCTTTATTTAATATTGTACGTATACTTTGATAAATAGATGTACAAATATCTAACCTTATCGTATTAGCGTTTTCACATACTGCTTTTATTTTAAAAAGATTTTCATAATCTCTATTATAATTTATTAAATTAAGTTGTTCTTCCCTTTGAATTTTATGCATTTTATTATTTATAATCCAGCTAAACCAAGCTCCCATTGCAGAACCAGCTAATATTGAACATGCAGAAATTATAGATGTAATAACTTGTATTTGTATATTTATCAGCTCCTTAAAAAATAATTCTATCTTATTATTAACTAAAAATATAAAAATATTATTTATAAAGATAAATTTTTTCTATAATTTCAAAAATATTATAATGCTTATAAAACAATTAAATTAATTTTATGTAGAAATTTTTTAATATAATTTAACAATATATTTAAAAGTTTTCTTAATTAAATATTTATTTACATCGTTTAATTAAAATTTTATTTTAAAATCTATTATATTTATA
>ERZ1463036.108-NODE-108-length-18345-cov-114.928650_pt1 | contig 18345 bp, 15 predicted proteins | sample MGYA00564485_ERZ1463036 | MGnify/ENA primary metagenome ERZ1463036 (study PRJEB39244, sample SAMEA3635127) | Helicobacter pylori | study: EMG produced TPA metagenomics assembly of PRJEB11511 data set (Assembly of a 5300-year-old Helicobacter pylori... | reverse complement strand
AGATTTAAATTCTTCATTATCGCTTGTAAGTATACCTGTAATCAAATTTAATAATATACTTTTTCCACATCCAGATTTACCTAATATACAGTTAACTTTCTTAATTTCAAATTCTATATCAAAGTCTTTATATATAACATTATCTTCATAACATTTATTTAAGTTACTTATTTTCATACTTATATTCTTCTCTATTTATAATAGTACTTAGATATATACTTTTGAATATAATCTAATACTATAGATATTATTACAATCCATGCAAATATAGCTGGTGTATTAAAATTAGTTTTTTCTACTTGAATAACACTTCCTATCGCAAAACTTGGTTGACCATATATTTCACCTGCTATAACTACTTTTAGTGCTAAAGAAAGTGTAGATAGAAAAATGGGTATTAACTTTATATTTATAGATGGTATATATATGTATTTTATTTTATCTATTATTCGTAAATTATATATATCTACCATCTCAATTATATTTTTATCTATATTATTTAAAGCTCCTAGAACACTTTCATACAAAATTGGAAATACTACAGAGATTCCAATTATAAAAGGTGCCTTATTTTTATCAAACCATATCAAAGCTAATACTACTAAAATCATTGTTGGTACAGATTGAAGTATCGAATTTATAGGTTTTATAAAATTTTTAAAACTACTACTTATATAAGATAAAGAGCCTAATACTATAGATATAAAAAAAGCTAAAGAAAAACTTACTAAAACTCTTATTGCTGTAGAACTTATATTTATTAAAAAGTATTCCCCTCTTATAATTTCATATAATCTTTAGCTTTTATGAATTTTAAGTTTGCATTTTCTATAGATTTACTAATTATTTCTTTTTTCGTACTTACACCAACTTCATTTGCACACTCTCCTACTTTATTTGGATTTTCATTTGCAAATTTTACACTTTCATTTACTTTATTTAAAAAACTTTTTACAAATTCTTTATTTTCTTTTGCAAAATCTGACTTTACGATTATTGTAGCTTGGGGATATCCAAATTTTGAATTAGTTATATTTTTATATTCTTCATTTAAGTTTTTAATCAAATTTATATTTTCATTTTTACTTAGTAATGCACTTAATGCTGGTTCTGGAACTATAGCTGTATCAACTTTTCCTGTTGCTATAATAGGAACTAGTTCATTTGCAGAACTAACATATGTAAAATCAATATCTTTTTCATTAATTCCACTTTCTTTTAATATAAATTTAGTTGTTATATCTGGAGTTAGCCCTTTTCCAGTATTAGCAACTTTATCACCTTTTAAATCATTAAAACTTTGTATATCTTTATTAGATACAAGATAAAAAGAACCTAATCCAGTAGTTCCTGCAATCTGATAATTTTTTGTTTTATTATAAGCAATAGCTGCCATATTTGATGGTACTATTGCTATATCAGCATCTTGTTTCATAACAGTTGTAGCAAGCGTATCTGGTGTTTTTTCTATGTTATAAACTACATTATATCCATCTTTTATAATTGGTTTTTCCTTAATCATCTTTGCCATGGATACAGCTGGCAATCCATCTGGCATAATAACTTTAACATCTTTAATGTTATCTACTTTTTGTTCATTATATGCACTTGTATTGCTACATCCAACTATAAATACTACACATATAAGCATAGTTAAACTCTTCAATACTTTTTTCCCCAATCCCTTTCCCCCCTTAAATATATTATCGCTATAATAGTAGCATATTAATTTTATTAATTCAGTAATTTCCTATAAATTCTGATAATTATAATTCTAACAAATACAAATAAAAAAGCTAACTCACAAGTAACTAATAAATTACTTTGAGTTAGCTTTTCTTATATAAATGGATTATAAAATCTATTTCCATTTTTAAATGTTATATATAAAGATCCTACCAAGATTAATATAGCTAAAAATATAGCTATATAATCACTTAATTTAAACTTTCTTGAATTATACCAAGTACGTTTTCTTCTATTTCCAAATCCTCTAAGTTCCATAGCACAACTTATAACTTCTATTCTCTCTAAACTCGAAAATATTAAAGGCATAAGTATAGATGAAATATTTTTAAGACGTTTACTTAGTTTTTCTTTCCTAGACATATCTATACCTCTAGCCTGTTGTGCATAAGATATATCATGATAATCTCTTTGTATATCAGGTATATATCTTAAGGCTATTGCTACTGAATATGCAATTTTATAATTTATACCTAGTTTATTTAATGATGCTGCAAATTCACTAGGGTCTGTAGTTACTATAAATAATAAGGCCATAGGTATTGTTGCTAGTATCTTTAAGTTAAAGTTTAACTGATAAAATAACTGCTCTGCAGTTATAGTATATGGACCTATTAATTTTAATAAATTAGTTCTAGTTCCATAAATTTCAACACCTTGATAAGGTCCTAATATAAATATTGCAATATTATTTAATATCATAAAGAAAAAAATAAAATATACAACGAATGCCACATCTTTAAATTTTATCTTTGATATTTTAAATATTATAAGACTTAAAATTAACATACCTACAAGAACTCTTGTATCATAAGTTACCATAGATGCAATCGACCAAGCTATGAAAAATATTAATTTTGTGGCACCTGTTAAATTATGGATAGGTGAATTTTCTTTTATATATGATAGCATTGTTGTTTTCATACTCTTCTAATCCTCCTATCATATTCAATAAATTTATTTACAAAATTTCGCGGATTATCTAATTCACACCTAACTGCTAGCTCATAAACAGAAGTTTCTTTTAAATTAGCTTGTTTAATAACTTCATTATTAGTTAATATACTAGCTGAAGTGTCATCAGCTAATTTCTTTCCATCAGCTAAAACTATAGCTCTATTAGTGTATTCAAGCATTAAATGCATATCGTGTGTAATCATTATTATAGTTACGCCTTTTTTATTTAATTCAACTAAAAACTCCATTATTTCATTATAATGTCTAAAATCTTGTCCAGCTGTTGGCTCATCAAGAATTATTATTTCTGGATTTAATACTAATATAGAAGCTATTGTAACACGTTTTTTCTGACCATAGCTAAGTGCTGATATTGGCCAATTACGATACTCATATAATCCACATACCTTTAATGTTTCATATACTCTTTCTTTTATATCCTCGTCTTTGAAGCCTCTAAATTTAAGACCTAATGCAACTTCATCAAATATCATAGTTTTAGATATCATTTGATTAGGATTTTGCATAACTATTCCAATTTTTTCCGCACGCTCTTTAATAGAATCATTAGTAATATCTCTATTATTTAAAAGTATTTCTCCACTAGTTTGCTTATAAAAACCACAAATCAATTTAGATATAGTAGATTTACCTGCTCCATTTTTACCTACTATACTTACCATTTCACCTTTATTTATTTTAAATGATATATCATTTAAAATAGGTTTATCTTTTTCATATTTAAAAGATACATTTTTTAATTCTAGTAAAGTTTCGCTTTCATTTTTAACTTTATCAACCTCACTATGATTATTCCATTTTTCAAGAATTTTTTTACATTTACTTGTATCTATAGTATTTATATGCCCAGGTTTCATATCTGGAGTTATATTCACACCTGCATACTTAAGAGCTGTAATATAAAGTGGTTCACGAATACCACTTTTCTTTAATACATCAGATGAAATCAATTCGTCTGCACTCATGTCAGCAATTATCATACCTTCATCCATAACTATTATTCTATCAACATCACAATGAAGAACATCTTCTAATCTATGTTCTATTATAATTATTGTTTTATCAGTTTCATGTTTTATCTTATCTATAAGTTTTATAGCATTTTTACCTGTTGCTGGATCTAAACTCGCTAAAGGTTCATCAAATAATAATATATCTACATCATCTACTGTAACCCCAGCTAAAGTAACTCTTTGTTTTTGACCTCCAGATAAACTATATGGAGATGCATCTAATTGTTTATCTATACCAACTAATTTTGACACTTTTTTCACCATAGATTTCATCTTACTTTGAGGCGTACAATCATTTTCTAATTTAAAAGCTATATCTTCCGCTACCGTTAAACCTATAAATTGACTATCAGGGTCTTGAAGCACTGTTCCTACCATCTTTGATATCTCAAAGATACCCATATCTTTTGCTTCTTTTTCCATTATTTTTAAGCTACCCGTGCTAGTTCCTTGATAGTAAAAAGGTGTAAGTCCATTTATGCAATGAGCTAAAGTACTTTTACCAGAACCTGACGGACCTACTATTAATACTTTCTCACCTTCATATATTGTAAGATTTATATTTTTTAAAGTAGGTTTAGCTTGAACTCTATATTTAAAAGTAAAATCTTTAAATTCTATTATTTTCTTTTTCATATGAATCTCCTTTTACAGTTCTCTATCTAAACTACCCGTTGGTATCTTAGTTTTTGCATAGCTCTTTATTATAATAGTTCCTAAAACAGCTACTGTTAGTATATTTCCAATTCCACCTAAAATACCTTGTAAATATACCTTAGATGCAGGTTCTGCATAAATTAATATATCTAGTGTTGGTGCTACTACAAACCATGCTAGTGCATTTGCAATAATTTGAGTAATATTAAATATTATTATTTCCTTTTTATTAAATTCGCCTCCACTAATATTAATTTTCTTATATATAAGACCTATTACTAATCCAACTACAGCTGATGCTATAACCCAACTAAACCATGGTGATCCGTAAAAGATAGCATCTTTTAAACAATGTCCTATAAAACCTATTAAAAAACCTGCAAGTGGACCATACATAAGCGCCATTAAAGCTAAAAATGCATATGCAGTTTCTATATTTGTATTTGGTATTCCTGTTGGTATAGAACCAAAACGCCCTAATATCATAAATACCGCCGATCCAATTCCTATAGCAACTATTGTTTTTATGGTAAGCTTATTTCCCATTCAATCAACCTCCTTTTCTATTAAGTTTTTATATTTCTATAGATTTAAGTTGAAATATTATACTTGTTTACATAGTATAATATTCTCTATATTTTTTTATTTTTTCATTTTTAGTCATAATTTTTATTATAAGTAATGTATCAAAAAATGTCAATTTTCAACTCTTTAAGTTGAATATAAGAAAACTTTTTCAATTATATTTTAAATATATTATACTCAATTTTATATAAATAAAAGCCTGTTTAATTAAACAGGCTTTTATATCTATCTTTTCTTTCTTCTTTGTTTGTTTGAATTATTATTTCTATCATTTCTAGATTTATTATCTCTAGATTTCTTAGTTCCACGTTTACCTTTGTTATCATTTTTGTTATTTTTTCTATCTGAAGATTTTTTCGAAGAAGATTTTCCTTTATTGTAGTGATTATTTCTAGAATATTCTCCTTTAGGCTTTATTAAGCATTTTGGTCCAAATCCTATTAAATCTTCTCTTCCTGCTTCAACTAAAGCTGCATGAACTAATTCATAATTTCTTGGAGCTCTATATTGAAGTAATGCTCTTTGCATAGCTTTCTCATGCTTAGATTTTGGAACGTATACAGGTTCCATAGTTAATGGATCTAAGCCTGTATAAAACATTGTAGTTGATAATGTTCCTGGTGTTGGATAGAAATCTTGTACTTGTTCTGGCTGATACTTAGTATCTCTTAAATACTCTGCAAGTTCTATAGCTGAATTTAGTGTTGACCCTGGATGAGAAGACATTAAATACGGTATAATGTATTGCTTCTTGCCAGCTCTTTCACTTAATCTAAAAAACTTTTCTCTAAATTTATCATAAGTATTTCCTGCTGGCTTTTGCATATATTGTAATACTTCTTCTGCAATATGTTCTGGAGCAACTTTTAACTGTCCACTTACATGATGTTCAACAAGTTCTTTAAAGAATTTATCATTTTTATCTGCCATTACATAATCATATCTAATACCTGAACGTACAAACACCTTTTTAACTTTAGGTAAACTTCTTACTTTTCTAAGAAGCTCTAAAAAGTCAGTATGATCTACTTTTAAGTTTTTACATGGCTTTGGATGTAAACATTGTTTATTTTTACAAGCACCTTTAGTTATTTGTTTTTCACAAGCAGCATCCCTAAAGTTTGCTGTAGGTCCACCTACATCATGTATATATCCCTTAAAGTCTTCTAATTCTGTTATATATTTAGCTTCTTCTAATATAGATTCATGACTTCTACTTTGTACAGCTCTTCCTTGATGGAATGTTATTGCACAAAATGAACAACTACCAAAACATCCTCTTGAACTAACTATTCCAAACTTAACTTCTTCTATTGCTGGTATTCCACCCATAGCTTTATACATTGGATGATAATCTTTAGCATAAGGAAGTGCATAAACTGCATCTAACTCTTCTCTATTTAGTGGTGGTTCTGGTTTATTTTGAACTAAATATTTATCTCCATGTCTTTGTATTATAACTTTTCCTCTATATGGGTCTTGTTCATCATATTGTATTTTAAATGCCTTAGCATAAACTTCTTTATTTGAAGAAACCTCTTTAAATGATGGTATTTCTACATAATCATCATATATTTCATCCTTGCTATCTGCAACATAACAAGTCCCATTTACATGTCTTATATACTTCGGTTCAAATCCATCATTTAATGCATTAGCTACTTCTACAATTTGTCTTTCACTCATACCATAAACTAATAAATCTGCTTGACTATCTAAAAGTATAGACTTTCTTACTCTATCACTCCAATAGTCATAATGTGCAAATCTTCTTAAACTAGCTTCTAAACCACCTATTATTATTTTTGCATCTTTATATGCTTCTCTTATTTTATTACAGTAAACTATAACTGCTCTATCAGGTCTAAGACCCATCTTAGCTCCTGGAGAATATAAATCTTTATCTCTTCTTTTTTTACTTACTGAGTAGTGGTTAACCATAGAGTCCATATTTCCAGAGTTAACTAAAAAGCCTAATCTTGGTTCACCTAATTTCATAAAGTCATCTGTACTTTTCCAATTTGGCTGTGCTATTATACCAACTTTGTATCCTGCATTTTCTAATACTCTAGATATTATAGCTGTTCCGAAACTATGATGGTCTACATACGCATCTCCTGTTACTAATACGAAATCTAATTGTTCCCATCCTCTATCAATCATATCTTGTTTACATACTGGTAAAAATTTATTTGTCATTTAATCACCTACTTATATGTCATATATATTTATTATTAACTATTTTGAATAAGTAAAATCAAATTTACTACTTAAGATTCTATTATACCATTAACTTGCCTACTATTTATATGATTTTTTATTTACAAAACAAAAAGTGCCAATTATCTTAATTAGCACTTAATTTATATACTTATCTTAATACAGTTTTTCTATCTATATCATGGCTAGAGTTTTTATAAAGTTTATTGGTTTTTAATAAATATACGTATACACTTATCATCAGTATACCTTTTAATATACTCGATATACTTATACTCCACCAAACACCACTTAATCCTAATAACTCTGGTCTTGATAAAAAATATGCCATAGGTACCCTTGCTCCTGTTAATAAAGTCAATATAATTGATGGTATATAAGTTCTACCTATACCCTTAAATGCTCCTGCTGTTATTATCTCTACACACATAAAAAGCTGAGAATACCCTAAAATTTTTAAATAACTAGCACCTTCTTTTATAGCATCAGCTTCATTTATAAATATAGTAAATATTTGTTTACCAGCAAATATTAAAATCGAAGTCGTTATTATTCCTAAGACAGTTGCAATACCTAAAGTTATTTTAAATCCTTTATTTATCCTGTCATATTTAGTTGCTCCATAGTTTTGCCCTACAAAACTACTTAGTGCCACAGCAATTCCATCAGCAGTCATCCATGATATAGCCTCTATTTGAGATCCTACTTTTTGTGCAGCTATAGCTACTGGTCCCCATGACGCTACTATTACTCCAAGTAACATTGAGAATATAGTAAACATACCACTTTGTATAGCTACAGGCATACCTAATTTACATAATGATTTATAGTATTCTAAACTTATTTTTCTAAATAATTTCACCTTAAAATACTCATTATTTCTTTTCATAATCATAACTATAAAACACATAGTAACTATAAATTGTGAAAATACTGTAGCTATAGCAGCTCCTTCTACACCAAGCTTTGGAACCGGTCCTATACCAAGTATAAGTAATGGGTCTAATATTATATTAGTTATAAGTCCTACTGTGTTTATTCTAAATGGATCTTTACTATTCCCCATACCATTAAATATAGCTGTAAATATCGGATTTATAAAATAAAATATCATTCCTAATGCAACTATAACTAAATATTTTTTAGACATTGATATAACACTTGTATCTCCTAAATTAAAAAAACCTATTAAACTATCTTTAAATATTAATAGTACTAATGTATATATTAAAGATAATATGATATTTACCTCTATAGCAGCCTTTATATAAGATTTAGTTTCTTCTGCATCATTTTTCCCCATACTTTGTGCTACTTGAACTTCTCCACCTACTCTAGATATAGCAACAAATGCCATTGCCAGCCATGGAAAAAATCCAGCTGTACCAACAGCTGCTACAGCACTACTTCCTGCTTTTCCTACCCATATCATATCTACCATATTATAGGCCATTTGTATAAATGATGTTCCCATTATAGGAAGTGCTAGTTTTATTAGTTTATCTATTATTTTTCCTTCTGTTAAATCTATTCTTCCCTGCAAATTTGCCACCTCTTTTTTATAGAATTTTCCCAATTTACCTATTCGCTATATTAATAATAGCTATACCTTATAAATATTTCTATAAAAATTTATAATTTTAACTTATTATTTAAGAAGCAATATCACAAAATAAATCTAATTTTATATTTCAGTAACTTTTACTTAAAAATAGGTATGATATAGATTATTTAAATCATCTATATCATACCTTAAGTTTTTATAAAGACTTATATAATTTCTCTAACCTATTATTTATGGATTTGTATTCACTAACCATTTCATTTAGATGTTGGAAAATACCTTTATCTAACTTCTCATCTTTATATGAATTGATTAAATTACTTCCACCTTTTATACCCATATCTATAGCATTTATTGCATAGTCTATAACTTCTTTATCATTATCTATAAAAATATCTTTTAATTTTTCAAACATGCTTGCCATTTCTCCAGCTACTCCTAATGAATTACTAGGTTCTCCTCCAAGTTTTTTGATATAAGAGCTTACTTTTTCATCTTGCTCTCTAAATATAAACATAATTTTAGTTAATTCATTTTTTACATCTTGACTTTTAGCTTTGTCTTGATAAACCCTAAATGAGTCCGCTCCCATATGAATTCCTCTTAAAAATTTATTTAATTCTTTTATTAATTCATCATGTTTTTCCATTTTATCACCTCATCATTAGTTTCCTTATAAACAGTTAGTTTATTCATATATTACTAAAATATATTGTTTACAAATTTTCTAGATCTATTTATTATAAATTCCATAGTATTTAAAAATTCATCTACTTCTTCACATGTATTATATAATCCTAAACTTGCTCTAACCATCCCAGCTGCTTTACAATCTCGTTTTAATAAATCTTGAGCTGCCTCATCTGTTATTCCCAGTAATCTTCTTACATAAGTATGTGCACAAAATGCTCCTTGTCTAACTGCTATTCCTCTAATATATGATAACTTATCTGCAACAGAATCAAAGTTTATTCCATCTACATTAAAAGGTATAACACCTAATCTATCTTCACAATTTAAATCACCATATAATTTTACTCTATCTATATCTTTAAGTCCTTTTATTAACCTATCTTTAAGAAGGTCTTCATGTTCTTTTACTTTATCAAATCCTATTTCTTTTAATTTATTCATAGCTGTATATAGTGCTACAACACCCAAGTAATTTGGTGTTCCTGCTTCAAATCTCTCTGGTGCATTACTCCAATAAATATCATAATCAAATACTAAATCTACAGCTCCTCCACCTTTTATAAATGGCTCTTTATTTTCTAAATCTTCTTTAAGTCCAATAACTAACCCAGACCCATAAGGTGCATACATTTTATGCCCAGATAAAGCTAAAAAATCTATAGAATCATCACTTCCTGTTCCTTTCATATTTATCTCTCTATGAGGTGCTAGTTGAGCTGCATCAACGATAATTTTGGCTCCATACTTATGAGCTATTTTAGCTATATGATTTATTGGATTAATATGACCTGTAACATTTGATGCTCCCGTTACAGTTACAAACTTTACATCTCCATTATGTTTAATTAATTCTTCCTCTATATCATCTATATTTAATCTTCCCTTTTCATCTACTTCAATATATATTAAATTTGCATTATATCTCCATGGAAGATCATTTGCATGATGTTCCATTCTTGTTGTAATTACTTTATCGTACTTACTATTTAACAATGTATTTGCAAGTAAATTTATACCTTCTGTAGTATTTTTTGTAAATATAACTGTGTATCTATCATCATTGTCTAAATTAAAGAATGTTTTTACATAATCTCTGCACTTTTCATATATCTTACTTGAATACTCAGATTTTGGCCCCTTTCCTCTTCCTATAGAACCATACATTTGCATATGCTTAAAAATTTCTTTATCCACACATTTAAAAGGAGGTGTCGTTGCACCATTATCAAAACATATAGGAGTAGCATATGCCCCATCTGATAATTTTATTGTTAAATCTACCCCATCAAACATGTGTCTATAATTGATTTCTTGTCTATACATTCCCTTCCCCCCATATAAAAATATATAAAAGTAGTAATTATACTTCTTATTTAATAGTATTCAATTTTTAAAATAATGTTCATTTTTAATATATTTGCTAATTTATCATACTGTAAAACACAAACTAGTTTCTCATATATTACTTATGATTTTAAAATAGCAAATAAAAAAAGAGCATCTCTTTTTTATTTTGAGATACTCTTTTTAATAAATTATTTTAAGTCTTTAAATTTTTCTTTAAATAATTCACCTATAGAACCTAAAGAATCTTCTGTTTCTAAGAATTCAGAATAGTCTTCTTCTGGCTCTTTTGTAGCTTCTTTTAATGAAACTACCATTTTTTTATCTTTATTTTTTATATCTATTATCATAACATCTATTTCATCTCCAACGTTTACAACGTTAGATACTTTCATTACTCTATCTTCACTTAATTCAGATATTGGTAAGAAGGCTTCTACTCCAAGTTTAACTTCAACAAATGCTCCTCTTTCTATTAATTTTAATACCTTAACATTTATTATATCTCCAACTTGCATTTCTTCTTTTATAGAATTCCATGGGTCATTGTTTATATCTTTTATAGCTAATCCTATTCTTTTGTTTTCTTTATCTACATTTATAACATACACATCTACTTCTTGACCTTCTTTAACAACTTCTTCAACAGAATTTATTCTATGCCAAGCTAATTCATTTATATGAGCTAAACCTTCTATTCCACCTAAATCTATAAATGCTCCATAACTCATTATCTTACTTACTTTACCAGTTCTTTTTTGACCTACTTCAAGTGAGTTAAATAAATCTTCTTTAGCTTTTTTAACTCTAGCTCTTTCTGCTTCTTTTTCTGCTTTTATTCTAGCTCTTTTTTCTGCTTTTTCTGCATCTAATCTTTCTTGAGCTACTTCTCTATGAGATGCTACTATTCTGTTTCTTCTTAAATCCATTTCTAACATGTAAACTTCTAAATCACGACCAACATATGCAGCAGTATTGTTTACAAATTTTACATCTATTTGAGATAATGGTATAAATACAGTTTCTGTTTTATAACTTGTAAATAATCCTTTTTCTATACTTCTTTCTACGTGTACTGTTAGTATAGCATGATTATCTAAAGCTTCTTTAAGTTCTTTTCTAGTAGCTTCTACAAAAGCTTTTTTTACTGATAAATATATAACTCCATCTTTACGTTGTATCTTAGTTATTTCTCCACTTACTTCTTCCCCTATTTTATATTTATCTGATATCTCATCATCTTTAGCTAGTAAAAGCTCAGAAGATGGTATAATTCCATCAAATCCATAGTTTAGTTCTATACGAATCTCATCATATAATATTTTAGTTATTTTTCCAGTTATTATCTGACCAACTTTTAGATTACTCATTTCTTTTTCTTGTTGTTCTAAAAGTTCTTGCATAGTTTGATTGTTATCCATTAAATTCCATTCCTTTCTATGTAAACGTTTATAATTTCATATATTTACCTATTATTATATCACTAACATTTAATTCTTTATATTATTAATTAATTTACTTTGTAAAAAATATTTCTTTTATGCAGTCTTCGCTATAATTCACCACTAAATTTCCTGGGAAATCTACTTCTTTTAATATTCTTTCACAATTTTCAAATGCTCCAACTTGATAATAAATATGAGCATCACTTCCTAATATAACTTTGACATTATATTTTTTACATAAATTTAATAATTCTTGTGCGTTTTTAGTAGCTCCAACCCTAAAACTATTTGATCTTAACGATGAATTATTTATTTCTAATAATGTATTAGTTTCTTTAGCTTTTTTTACAACTGTTTCATAATCTACTGGATATCTACTATCATCCAGATGCCCTATTATTTTAACTTCTTCATTTTCCATAACACATAAAACAGCTTTGGTATTTTCTTCTTTACTTCCGGGAGATATGCACGGTGGATGTAAACTAGCTATTACATAATCTAACTTTCCAACTACATCTTCTGGTATGTCTAGGTTTCCATCAAAATCTATTATATTTGCTTCTATTCCCTTTAACATCTTTATTCCATTTATTTCTTCTTTTATAACCCCTAAATTCCCAAAATAGAAAGGATGTGTACTCCCTGGCATCTCTGGAGCATGATCTGAAACCCCTAAATATTTTAATCCTTTTTCTTTTGCTTCATCTATATTTTCTTTTAATGTACTATATGCATGTCCACTAGCTATAGTATGACAATGTAAATCTATAATTGGTTTCATATTAAGCCTCCTATTTATAGTTTATACTTTTAATTATATAATAATTAATTTCTTTTTATCAAAATTTTATTTAGTACTAATATGCAAAATAAGCTATCATAATGAGCAAACACTACTTATTATGATAGCTTATATAAACTTTTTTATTCTTCAGCTTTAGTTTTAGCTATTTCCACATTTACTTGGCCTAAATTATTAACAGATAATGTCTTTTTATAAAATACAATAAAACATACTACAGTAGTAATCGCAGCTAACACGTCTGCAACAGGCTCTGCCATTAATACTCCTTGTAATTTATTTTCAATAAACATAGGTAATATAAATATTAATGGTATTAATAATATTATTTTTCTAAGTAATGCTAATATCATAGATATTTTTGCTTGACCTAATGCAAGAAATGTTTGTTGACAAGCAATCTGAGCTCCAAACATAAATATTCCAGCAAAATAAATTCTCATACTCCATGCTGTTATTGACACAAGTTCTAGATTACTATTAAATATAGATACATAAATTTGTGGAAATGCAATTATACTTACACACATTATAGTTGCATATGTAAAACAACATATAATTAATAACTTAAATGTCTTTCTAACCCTATCTAGTTGGCCTGCTCCGTAGTTAAAACTCATTATAGGTTGCGCTCCTTGAGTTAATCCCATCATAGGTAGAAGTATTATTTGCATGACACTACTTATTATAGTCATAGCTCCTACTGCTAAATCTCCTCCATATTTCGCAAGGCTATTATTCATAGTTATTATAACTAAACTTTCTGTAGCATTCATTATAAATGGTGATATACCTAAAAGTAATATAGGAACAACTACTTTAATACTTGGTACAATATATTTTTTCTTTATTTTTAGTACACTTTTTTTACCAACTAAGAATTTTAATACCCAAATAGCAGAAACAAATTGAGCTGTTATCGTAGCTAATGCAGCTCCTTTTACTCCCATATTTAACCCAAATATAAATATAGGATCTAGTATTATATTTATAATTGCACCTATCATAACTGTCATCATTCCAGTTTTAGCAAATCCTTGAGTATTTATAAATGGATTCATTCCTAATCCTATTTGTACAAATATAGTTCCTATAAGATAAATCCCTATATAGTCATTAGCATATCCTATCGTTTTATCACTTGCTCCAAATGCCCAAAGTATATCTTCTTTAAATATAAGAAACGATATTGTTAATACAAATGATATTATTAATAATGTAGAAAAACTATTAGTCATTATTTTTTCTGCACCATCATTATCTTTTTCTCCCATTTTTATAGCTGCTAGTGGAGCTCCCCCCATACCAACTAAAGCGCTAAAAGCTGATACTATCATTATTATTGGAAAAGCTACTCCAACACCTGCCATAACAATTTCTCCACTTGCCATTCTTCCTATAAAAATTCTATCCACTATATTGTATAATACATTCACTATCTGCGCTATTATAGCAGGTAGTGCCAATTTAAATAATAATTTAGAAACACTACCTTTCCCCAAATATGTAGCTTGCTTTGACATATTAACCTCCTTATTAAAATACAATTAAATCCTATGATAGCATATTCCTAAATAAAATTAAATATTTTAATTTAAAATGTTTTTATTGTTTATAATTTATTCTAATAAATAATTTTTGTTACTATAATTAAGTTATAACTTATCAAACAACGATATAGTAGTATACATTTCTTTTTCTTTATCTGATAAGTTTGAGATACTTACACCTATTAATCGAATTTGTTTATTCTTATCTTTGATTTTCTCTATTAAAATATTAGCATTTCCTAATATATCATCATATGTATGTATAGAAGTTTTTAAAGTATGTCTTTTAGTTACTTGTTGAAAATCTTCATACTTAACTTTTACAGTTATTGTTTTTCCAGATTTATTAATAGAGTTTAATCTCATATATACATCTTTTACAACTTCCTTTATATGCTCATTTAATTCATCTGAATCAAAATTCACATTAGAAATAAATGTAGTTTCTGCACCTACTGATTTTCTTTCTCTACTAACCTTTACAAATCTATGATCAATCCCCCTAGCAAAGTTATACATATCGTATCCTTTTTTCTTAAATATTGTTTCTAATTGGATTAAATCCATATTTCTTAAATCATATCCATTATTTATTCCCATCATTTTAAGAGTTTTTTCTGTGACTTTCCCAATACCAAAAAATTTTTTTATAGGCAATTTATCTATGAATTCTTGAGCTTTTTCAGGAGTTATAACCGTCAATCCATTTGGTTTTTGATAATCAGATGCTATTTTAGCTAAAAATTTATTATAAGAAACTCCAGCAGATGAAGTTATTCCTATTTCTTTATATATCTCAGATTTAATGCTTTTTGCAACTACACTTGCATACTCTATACCCTTTTTATTCTCAGTAACATCTAAGTATGCTTCATCTAAAGATAGTGGTTCTATAATGTCAGTATATCTTTTAAAAATTTCTCTTATTTCATATGAAACCTTATGATATACATCAAATCTAGGAGGAACGAATATAGCATGTGGACACCTTACATAAGCAACTTTAGATGGCATAGCTGAATGTATACCAAATTTCCTTGCTTCATATGAACAAGTAGCAACCACTCCTCTACTCTCAGGACTTCCTCCAACTATAACCGGCTTTCCTCTAAGTTCTTTGTTGTCTCTTTGTTCTACAGATGCATAAAAAGCATCCATATCTATATGAATTATCTTTCTATTGCTATACAATATATATTCTCCTTATCTATTTTTAATTAAAAAACCGTATTGCAAAATGCTTTACAATACGGTTATATACAATATTAGTTTTGATATAAGTTAGCTGATGGATATTCTGGATCAGAAGTTGTATCCATACCTAATTTTCTAAATGTTTGCTCATCATTTACATTTAACATAGTTGTTGAATGAGCTTGAGCTCCTTTAAGCATAGGTAATTTTTCCATTGCAGCTTGAGCTGTTGGATTCGTTACAGCACATATACTTAACGCTGTTAATACCTCTTCACAACTTAATGCTACATTTCTATTTCCTAAAGTATTAGCTTTTAAATTAATAATTGGCTCTAAAACAACTGGTGATATTAAATGCATATCATCATTTATATCAGCAAAATGCTTAACAGCATTTAATACAGCCGCAGCTGTTGCATTCATTGTTTCAGATGATTTTCCTGTAAGTATAGTTCCATCACAAAGTTCTACTGCAACTACTGGACATATATCATTTGGTGTATTAGAAGCTTCTTTTAACTTAGCACTATATTCTCTAGCAGGTATTACTACTTTTCTATCTTCTGGCTTTAAGCTTAATTCTTCCATTATTAAATTCATTCTATCATAAGCACCTTTATCAACTTGTCCTTTTTTATATTCACAAGCTGTTTTAAAGTATCTTCTTATTATCTCTTGTCTTGAAGCTTCTTGGACTACTTCATCATCTATTATACCATATCCAACTCTGTTAACTCCCATATCTGTTGGTGATTGATATACAGATTCTTTTCCTGTTATTTTTTCTATTATTTTCTTTAAAACAGGGAATAGTTCTAAGTCACGATTGTAGTTAACTGATTGTACTCCATATTTTTCAAGATGGAATGAATCTATCATGTTAACATCTTTTAAATCAACTGTTGCAGCTTCATATGCTATATTTAAAGGATGCTTTAATGGAACATTCCATACAGGGAATGTTTCGAATTTAGAGTATCCAACTTCATTTCCTCTTTTATTTTCATGATATAATTGACTTAAACAAGTTCCTAATTTACCACTATTTGGTCCTGGTGCTGTTACAACTACTATAGGTTTAGTTGTTTCTATATATGGATTAGCTCCATATCCTTCATCACTTACTATAGTATCTACATCACTTGGATATCCTTTAGTTGGAGCATGTTTATATACTTTTATACCTCTACGCTCTAATTTATTTATAAAAACTGTTGTTGCAGGTTGTCCTTCAAATCTTGTTATAACAACACTGTTAACATCAAGTTCATATGCTCTTAAATCATCTATAAGTCTTAAAACTTCCATATCATAAGTGATACCGAAATCTCCTCTTATTTTATTTCTTTCGATATCCCCCGCATAAACACATATTACAACTTCTAATTTATCTTTTAAGTTTTGTAATACTTTTATTTTTGCATTTTCATCAAATCCTGGTAAAACCCTCTTTGCATGAAGGTCAAACATTAACTTTCCACCAAATTCTAAGTATAGCTTATCATAATTGTTAACTCTCTCTAAAATATACTTAGATTGTTCTTCTAAATATTTCTTGTGGTCAAATCCTATCTTCATTGTAATTCCTCCTAGATAAAATATAAATTTAGTAGATATTTCTTCAAAAATTAAAAATTAAATAAAAAAAGTAAATTTAAATATATTATAGTATATTATTTACTATAACTAAAATTATAATATCATATATAACTATAACCCAATTTAAAGTAAAATAATATCATATATTTTTATATTTTTCTAGTACATTTTTTAAAATCCACATAAAAAAAAGCTAACTCATTGAGTTAGCACAATCGAAATATCTACTAAATATTTAATCTATTTATCTTAGGACTTACTATTCTAAATCATTTGAAGACTATTTGCAATATATTTTTTTAATTTCTATTTAAATTTTCAGTATATTTTTTCCAACTGAAATTAATACTCTATCTATATGTTAGTTGGAGGTGTTTTTTTTGATTAAATGTTTATCTATAAATTGAGTTTTTAATGTTTCTGGTTTATGTAGGGCATCTGTAGTTAATATAGAAGGTTTTGATGCAAATATAACTCCAGAAACTTATTGTAAAACTTTCATATACTCTTTAAGTTCATGTAAAATAACAAATAGTACTATAAATAATACTAAAACTTCACCTAAAAATATAATATGCAGTGCATATAACTGCACATATAATTTTAATGGTTCATGTAAATCATCTTATATATAAGTTAATTCTTTAAATAGTACTTGTGAAACACTTAAAAAAAGTTTTTATAATAATTATTAATACTAATTAAAGGCACCTAATTTTGGTGTCTTTAATACTTACAGTAACTAATTTGTCACTTACTTAATAATATATACTAGTCATCTTATTTTAGGAGGGGATATATTGATAGAAACTTTAATCTTAGTTTTATCTTTATGTATAGATACTTTTGTTGCTAGTATAGCTTATGGAACAGATAGAATAAAGATTCCATTTAGTTCAAATATAGTAATTAATCTTGTATGCTCATTATTTTTAGGAATTTCATTATCT
>ERZ1463036.107-NODE-107-length-18401-cov-37.649896_pt1 | contig 18401 bp, 15 predicted proteins | sample MGYA00564485_ERZ1463036 | MGnify/ENA primary metagenome ERZ1463036 (study PRJEB39244, sample SAMEA3635127) | Helicobacter pylori | study: EMG produced TPA metagenomics assembly of PRJEB11511 data set (Assembly of a 5300-year-old Helicobacter pylori... | reverse complement strand
GCTGTATTTTCTAAAAATTTACCTGTACTATCTAAAACTGCTATTTTACATCCAGTTCTAAATCCTGGGTCGTATCCCATAACTACTTTTCCTTTTATAGGAGCTTGAAGTAATAATGCTTTTAAATTCTCTTTAAATACATTTATAGCACCTTCTTCACCTTTATCTGTAAGTTCACTTCTTATTTCTCTCTCTATTGAAGGATATATAAGTCTCTTTAGTGAATCTTTTATTGCTTCACTTAATAATATATCCGTTTCCTTATTTCCTTTTAATAAATTTGATTCTAAGTAGCTTATTATTTTATCTTCATTTGAAACTATCTTTACAGAAAGAATTTTTTCCTTTTCTCCTCTATTTATAGCAAGTATTCTATGTGAAGGTATTTTCTTAACTTCTTCACTATAATCATAATACATTTCATATGGAGTTTGTTCTTCACTTCCACCTTTAGTTTCAATTAAACCTTCATTAAATACAAATGTTCTAATCCACTTTCTATATTTTGCTTCATCTGATATTATTTCTGCAACTATATCAAGCGCACCTTTAATTGCGTCTTCCTTACTATTTACATCCTTTTCTTCATTTATAAACTTCTCTGCCTCATCTTCTATATTGCCCTTAAATTCTCCACTTAAAATAAGTTCACCTAAAGGCTTTAAACCTCTTTCTAATGCAATTATAGCTCTAGTTCTCTTTTTAGGCTTAAATGGTCTATATATATCTTCTACTTCTGTTAAAGTATCTGCTTTTTTTAAGTTATTCTCTATTTCTTCAGTAAGGTTTCCTTGCTCCTCAATTAATTTTCTTACAGTTTCTTTTCTTTCTTGTAAATTTCTCAAATAAACTAATCTTTCTTCTAAGTTTCTTAAAACTTCATCAGAAAGACCTCCTGTCATTTCTTTTCTATATCTAGCTATGAAAGGAACTGTATTCCCTCCATCTAATAACTCAATAACATTATTAATTATATTTAATTTAAGACCTAATTCTTTTGATAATCTATCATTAATATTCATTTTATACCTCCACGCTTCAATTTCCTTATCTTTCTATTATACCCTATAATAATATTTTGTTTTATAATATTCACTTAATATTACATATTGTAATTATGTTCAATTCTAGTATAATTTTAATTGTAAATATTTTACAGATTAGAGGTGTTTTTATGAATTCTCAAATTCAAAAAGTTATTTCTTTGCTATTAATAATTTTTATAACATTATTAACCTTTGATTACTTTAAAATAATAGAATTTTCTAGTATTTTAAGAGAATCTCTTTCTTTTTTAACCTTATCTTTAATATTAATATCATCAGTTTCTGTTATAACAGGTAAAAAAGCTGGTATGCATAAATTTATAAATTATGTTATTCTCACAACCACTCTTTTTGGTGGATTACTTTTAATTTATCAATCTAAAGTTAATTTCTTAATATGCATATGTTTGTTATTTACTATAGTTTATGCAATTGTTGATATGCTATATAAAAAGGCTTAACTTAAACTTAATATTGTTTTTATCATAATAATTGCAGAAGGTTAATAAACTTTATTAAAACAATTTTTTAGGAGAATTTAATGAAGTCAAAAACTTATAAAATATTAACTGCTATTTCTGCAATTATTTTTATTTCATTTTTAATTTTAAGATGCTCTATTGATACATTCAATTCAAAAGATGTAAAAAATAATATTGAATTTCTTTCATCAGAGAAATTTGCAGGAAGACTTTGCGGAACAAAGGAAAATGATAATGTTTCAAACTACATATCTGAAACTTTTAAATCTTTAGGTTTAAAACCTTTAGATTCTGATTATAAAGAAAGTTTTCAAGTAGTAACCCCAATTAAAAATAATACAAGTGCTAAATTACAAATAACTAATTCAGAAAAAGTTATTAAAGACTTTAAATACGGAGAAGACTTTAAAGAAGATATGCTTAATTTTAAAATTTCAGATGTAACATTATCTTCTGATGATAGTATAAATATATCTCCATCTTCAATATCATTTAGAAAAGGTAAAGATATTTTTTTATTTTATGTTAGCAAAGAAAATAATTTTAATTTTAGAAGTTCTTTTGTATATGAATCACCAATATCATTTGCAATTGCTATATCAAAAGAAACCTATGATTATATGATAAAAAGCTTAAAAAAAGATTTGAAAATTTCAGTAACATTGCCTTATAAATTAGTAAATACAGAAACATTTAATGTAGTCGGAAAAATAGAAGGTAGAAATAATGATAATCCGCCATTAATTCTAACTGCTCACTTTGACCATATGGGTATTGATTGCTTAAATAGCTTATATTGTGGAGCATTAGATAATGCATCTGGAACATCATTTTTATTAGAACTGGCTTCTTACTTATCATCTCTTCCAAAACCAAATAGAGATATTATATTTGTAGCCTTAAATGGAGAAGAATTTGGACTTTTGGGTTCTCAAAAATTCTCATCAAAATATAAAGATATTTTAAAAGATGCAAAAGTTATTAATTTTGATATGATAGGAGCAAAAAATTATCCTATTACATTTATTAGAGGTAGTAAATCTATAGATATTCCTTCACCTTTACTTAAAGATTTTGAAAATATATGTTTAACAAAAAATCAAGACTATAATATAAAATACGAAGATTCAAGCGATCATGCAAGTTTTATAAATAATAATTTTGATGCTTTAACTATATGTCATTCAGATGTTAGTAAAATTCACACTCCATCTGATAAAGTTGAAAATATATCTACAGATTCTGTTGATAATGTTTTCAAGGTTGTTGATAATTATTTAGTTAATGAACTTTATCCTAAAGGTAAATTATTTATTTTTAATCCTACATTACATGCAATTTCCTTCGTTTGCTTTTTAGTGTTAATAAGTTATCCAATTTTAAAAAAAATTGAAAACCATAAAAATTCTCATTCATAATTTCAATATTTATAAATAAGATTTGTAATACTTGGCATATAACTATATAATGTGTATACTATGATTAAATAATTATTTTAAAAGGTGCTATAAGATATGACTAGAGAAACACATTCATCAGGAGGATTCTTTATTGCTCTTATTTCATTAAACACTTTTATTACAAAATATTTAATAAATTATAATTTAGGTTATGCATTATTATCTATATTAATATTTTTCTATACTTCTCATGTTGGTTCACTTTTCCCTGATATAGATATGAAAAGTTCTTTTATTAGTAAAAGACACCCCTTTATATCAAGATTATTTGGAAGAAGATTTAGACATAGAGGTTTTACTCATAGCCTAGTATGTGTTTTTATTATATTTTTTGCATTTCAAGTTTTTATAAAAACGAGCAATAATAACATTATAGTTTTAAGTATGTGCTATGGCTTTTTATTAGGATATATATCTCACCTTTTTCTTGATTTATTAACAAAGGAAGGAATAGAACTTTTTTATCCTATTAAGGCTAATATAAGTATTTTCTTTATAAAAACTAATTCTAATGGAGAGAAATATTTTAATAGAACTCTAAAATTTTTGACAGCATTAACTTTAATATATAGCTTTTATGTTATAAGTAAAAATGTTTTTAATATTGATGTTTTAGATTTATTAAAAATTAAACCTATAATTTAAAATTATAAAAGGTGAAATTAAAATTATAAACTTTAATTTCACCTTAAATTTTTATTATATACTTTTTATATATTCTACTTTACAAATACAGTCCTTTAAATCTTCAAGTCTAAGATCTTCAACATAAAGTTTTACTTTATATTTCTCACCTTTATAACTTATATTTACAATATTCTCATCGCCAATTTCTTCTTTTTCACTTATATTATTCTCTTTAATAAATTCCTTAAATGATAATTCACTAAAAAAAGCTTCCCAAAATTCTTTTAAAGTAATTTCTTTATTAAGATAAAATTTCTCTAATTGTTCTTTATACATTTTTATACCTTCTTCTATAGTTAATTTAATTTTCCCCTTCTTAATTATACTATATTTTATATTATTTAATTAATATAGTAATTCCTGCTTTATTTATTAATTTAGTTCACTTGAAAGATACGCATTTATAAATGAATCAATTTCACCATCCATGACAGCTTGAACATTTGATGTTTCTTCTCCAGTTCTATGGTCTTTAACCATATTATATGGATGAAATACATATGATCTTATTTGACTTCCCCACCCCATATCTTTAAGTTCTCCTGTTAAATCTTCTATTTTTTCTTTATGTGCTCTATCTTTTAATTCAATAAGCTTTGACTTTAACATATTCATAGCAGTATCTTTGTTAGCGAATTGACTTCTTTCATTTTGACACTGAACTACTATACCAGTTGGTATATGAGTTATTCTAATTGCTGATTCAGTTTTATTAACATGCTGTCCACCAGCTCCACTTGCTCTAAATGTATCAATTTTTAAATCATCAGGTCTTATATCTATGTCTTGATCTTTTGTAAGCTCAGGTAAAACTTCAACTGATGCAAAAGAAGTTTGTCTTTTACCATTAGCATTGTAAGGTGATATTCTAACTAATCTATGAATTCCCTTTTCTGCTTTTAAATACCCATATGCAAAATCACCTTTTACTTTTAATGTAACACTTTTTATTCCTGCTTCATCACCTTGTATTAAATCTAAAGTTTCAACAGTAAATCCTTTTTTCTCACACCATCTTGTATACATTCTTAGTAGCATTTCTGTCCAATCATTAGCATCAGTACCACCTACACCAACATGAAGTGTTAATATCACATCATTTTTATCATATTCACCTGAAAGCATTATTTCTATTCTATATTCTTCAACTAATTTATCTAATTCCTTTATTTCTGAAATTATTTCATTTATTGATTCATCATCATCTTCTTCCATAATTTCATTTAAAACTTCTATATCTTCTATTTTTCTTTCTAATAAATTAAATCTTTCTAATCTTGATTTTAAGAATTTACTTTCTTTTGTTACTTCTTCAGCTTGTTTTATATCATCCCAAAATCCTACCTCTTGCATTTTAAGATCTAATTCTTCAATTTGTTTTTCTAAAGCTTCCTTGTCAAAGTGAAGCCCTCATTTCATCTATTTTTGACTTTAAACTTGGCATTTTTCCTAATGCTTTTTCAAGCTCTATTCTCATACAAAATCACCTCTATCTTTAATCTTAAAGAGCATCGTTATGTTAAATAACGATGCCCAATATTTAAGCCCTATACTTCTCTGCCACAACAATTTTTAAATTTCTTTCCACTTCCGCATGGACAAGGTTCATTTCTTCCAACTGTTACTTCTTTTCTTACTGGTGCTTTCTTTTTAGGACTTTCTCCATCTCCACCACCAACATGAACTGCTTGTGTTTCCTTAGCAACTCTTTCTCTTTCTTCTGGTGCTTTTTCCATTTGAACGTGGAATAAATATTTAACTGTATCTACTTTTATAGCTTCAATCATTTCATCAAACATAGCACTACCTTCTACTTGATAGGCTTGAACTGGGTCTTGTTGCTTGAATGCTCTAAGTCCAATTCCTTGCTTTAAGTGATCCATATTATCTATATGATCCATCCATTTTATATCAACATTTTTAAGAAGTACAACTCTTTCTATCTCTCTAAGCTTTTCTTCTCCAAACTCAGCTTCTTTACCTTTATATATTTCTAATGCAATATTAATAAGTTTTTCTTTTATTTCATCATTTGAAAGATTTAATAAATCATCAATAGTTACTCTATTTGCAGGAAGACATATGTCATCTAGATAAAGAATTAAATTTTTAAATTCTTTTTCATAGTTATCATCTACTCCTGTAATATGCGCATCAACTGCATCACTTATTACTTCTTTTATCATTTCTTCAATTTGTTCTTTTAAGTTTTCTCCTTCAAGAACTTGACTTCTTTGCTTGTATATAACTTCCCTTTGCATATTCATAACATCGTCATAGCCTAAAAGATTCTTTCTTATATCAAAGTTATGTCCTTCAACTTTCTTTTGAGCACTTTCTATTGATCTTGTTATTATTTTACTTTCAATTGCATCATCTTCTTCTAAGCCAAGCTTATCAACCATAGCATGAGTTTTTTCTGACATGAATATTCTCATTAAATCATCTTCTAATGAAACAAAGAATGTTGATTCCCCTATATCTCCCTGTCTACCTGAACGTCCTCTAAGCTGATTATCTATTCTTCTTGATTCATGTCTTTCAGTACCAATTATCTTAAGTCCACCAACTTCTAATGCACCTTCACCTAACTTAATGTCTGTACCTCTACCAGCCATATTTGTTGCTATAGTTACTGATCCAACTTCTCCAGCATCAGCTATAATTTCTGCTTCTTGTTCATGATACTTAGCATTTAAAACTTTATGCTTAATTCCCTTTTTCTTTAAAAGAGATGATATTATTTCTGATTTTTCTATACTTGATGTACCAACAAGCACTGGTTGACCTTTTTCATGAGCCTTTTCAATTTCTTCAACTATAGCATTATATTTTCCTCTGGCTGTTTTATATACTATATCATCATTATCAACTCTTTGAACCGGTCTGTGTGTTGGAACTACTATAACATCTAATCCATAAATTTCTCTAAATTCATTTTCCTCTGTTAAAGCAGTACCTGTCATACCTGATAATTTATTATACATTCTGAAATAATTTTGGAATGTTATTGTTGCTAAAGTTTTTGACTCTCTTGCTATTTTAACTCCTTCTTTTGCTTCAATAGCTTGGTGAAGACCATCTGAATATCTTCTACCTTCCATAAGTCTTCCTGTAAATTCATCAACAATTATAACTTCTCCATCCTTAACCATATAATCCTTATCACGTTTCATTACATAGTTGGCCTTTAATGCTTGAGTTACATAATGTTGTAATTGCATATTTTCAGCATCTGCATAGTTTTCAACTTTAAATGCTTTTTCCGCTTTTTCTATACCTTCTTCTGTAAGCATAGCAGCATTTGCTTTTTCATCTATAGTATAATCTTTTTCTTCAACTAAAGTTTTTACAAAATAATCTGCAACTTTATAAAACTCTGTTGATTTCTCTCCAGCACCTGAAATTATAAGTGGTGTTCTAGCCTCATCTATAAGAATCGAATCAACCTCATCTACAATTACAAAGTTAAGTCCTCTTTGAACTCTTTCTTCTTTATAAACAACCATGTTATCTCTTAAATAATCAAATCCAAATTCATTATTAGTTCCATATGTTATATCTGCATTATATGCATCTCTTCTTTGATTATTATTTAAGTCATGTACTATAACTCCTGTTGTTAATCCTAAAAATTCATAAACTTGACCCATCCACTCTCTATCTCTGGCTGCTAAGTAATCATTAACTGTAATTACATGAACACCATCTCCTGATATTGCATTTAAATATGCAGGAAGTGTAGCAACTAATGTTTTACCTTCACCAGTTTTCATCTCTGCAATTCTACCTTGATGAAGGACTATACCTCCAATTAATTGCTCTCTGTAATGCTTCATATTTAATACTCTCCATGAAGCTTCTCTAACTACAGCAAATGCTTCTGGAAGTAAATCATCTAGTGATTCACCATTTTTATATCTTTCCTTGAATTCTTCTGTTTTTCCTCTAAGTTCTTCATCGCTTAATGCTCCCATCGCTGAATCTAAACTTTCTATCTTATCAACTAATGGTTTTATTCTCTTTACTTCTCTTTCACTATATGAGCCAAATAAGGCTTTAAATATTCCCATATATTCATCCTTTCAAACACTATAAATAATTATTAGTATTTTTCTATTTACATATTAGTATACATTTATAAATTATACCATTTTTACTTAATGTATTTCAACTTTCTAACAATTATTGATATTTTAAAATTAAAAAGCTCTATAAAGAAGTGTAACCTTCTTTATAGAGTCCATATTTAGCTTATTAAATTTTGTATTTTACTTATAATCTGGTTCTAATAATCCATAATCTCCATCTTTTCTCTTATATAATACGCTTATTTCATTAGTTTCAGCATCTTTATAAACGAAGAAATTATGTCCTATAAGCTCCATTTGCAAAATAGCTTCTTCAACATCCATTGGCTTAACAGCAAATTTCTTTGTTTTTACAACTTTACCTTGATGTTCATCTTCTTGAGCATCTGCTGCAAGCTCTGAGAATTTTAATGAATTATTATGCTTTCTTGCAAGTTTAGTTCTTTGCTTTCTTATTTGTCTTTCTAACTTCTCTTCTACCTTATCTATTGATTTATACATATCTTCTGTCATTTCTTCAGCCCTAAGTAATATTCCGTTGAAAGGAATAGCTACTTCTATTCTATGTCTGTTCTTTTGAACTGATAATGTAGCCTTAGCATTTACATCACTTTCAAAATACTTATCAAGCTTTGAAACCTTCTTTTCTACCATATCTTTTAAAGCAGGAGTCAATTCAATGTTTTTTGTTACAACTTTTACTTTCATACGTCCAGCTCCTCTCAATACATTTAAGTTCAATTAGAAGACTTAAAATATTTATTTTATATATTTATTTTACTACTTTTCTTATGTAAAGACAAGTTAGTTTTCTGAATTTACTGAAAATTATTTTTATTTATATTTTATCATAATTACCAAATTTTAAATAAAAAATAATCCATATTAAAATGATACAAATTATCACTTTAATATGGATTATTTTTAGTAAAGTTAGCTGACCTGGTTTTTGCCCCCACACTCGCCTACTGGAGATTTCGCTACCCGGAATTAACCTCTCACTACTAACCCTCTCAAGTTAAAACTTGGTAGGACTTACTTCTATACCGCACCATGCTCACTAGAACTTTGTCTAGCTTATGTGGATCGTTTTGCCTGCGACTGGCATCGACTTTCAACCACAGACCTAACTTTACATTATTATTATATACGACTTTTAGCAATAGTCAATATTTTTATTTCACTAGCTCCACTTTCTTTTAAAACCTTCATTCCCTCTTGTATAGTTGCTCCAGTTGTAATTACATCATCTATTAAAATAAATTTCTTTCCTTCTACATACTTTTTATCTTTTACTTTAAAAGAATCTTTTATATTTTCTTTTCTCTCATTTTTACTCAATTCTTTTTGAATTTTTGTATCTTTACACTTTATTATTGTTTCTTTGTGTTCTAAATCTAATCTTTTAGATAATTTCTTAGCTATATATTCACATTGATTAAATCCTCTTTTTTTCATAGATTCTTTTCCAATAGGTATATAGGTTAATATATAATCTTTATCTATGTTTTTTATTTTAGACTCTAACATATCAACTAATATATCTCCCGCTAAAAAATCTTTCTTGAACTTAAACAAGTGTATTAAGTCTTTAAGAGCTCCTTTATAGTATCCATAATACTCATCTTCTGTGCAACAATGTATTGTCTTTACACATTCATTACATATTCCATCTGCTTCTATTTCATTACATACAATACATTTATAAGGACTTTCAAATATTATATCTAGTATACTTTCTTTTAAATAATCTAATAACTTAAATATTCTTCTTCCCATAATTTTTTGTTAAACTCCCTAGTTATTTTTCTAGACCTTTCAATTTCTTCACTTTCTTCTCTACAAACTAATATAACTTCTGAGAATTTATCTTTATTTAAAGAAACCTTGCCACACATAAATAATATTTTTTTGTAATCTATATTTTTATCATCAGCACAAATAACTATTATTGCATTTATATTTGACGAATCTAGTACTTCTTCAATATTGTTTGTTATTAGAAATGTTGACTTATCTCTTAAATTTAATACATTACTTTTTAATTTTTTATCGGAACCTTTTAATATTCTAGCTCCTTTTAAAGTTACCTTTTTTGTATAATATTCATAAATCATATCTAATTCTTCCTTGTATGGAACATATATGGCAACATTTTTATTATTATTTTTAAACCAAAGTATATATTCATATAAAATATATGGTATATCATATCTTAAATCTATTCTTGTTGATATAACTCTAGGTTCTCTTAATATTTCTTCATCATTTATATACATAAAATCGGAATTATTATAATTTATACTAGAATATAATATTATTTTTTTTGAATGTTTTTTTAACCTTTCATATAAAATATCAAAATTATTTTTTGTTATATTTAAGTAATTACTTATATCATCTATTATTATAAGATCATATTTTTTGTTTAGATTATATAAAAATTTCAAATTCATAAATACTAAGTTTTTATTTTCTAAATCATCTCTTGTAAATGTATAATAATGTTCTTTTTTATTTATATATGATAATAACTCCTTATCTACTCTATCTCCTCCAAATAAATATAATACTTTATCTTTTTTTAATATAGCTTCTCTTATTACATCATATAAAACTTTATTTCCATGTAGTGGCTTATTTATTAAGGTTAATAATTCATTATCATTATTTAAAAAACTTATTATATTTTTTTTATTGAAACTAATCTCTCCCTTAGCTACATTAGCCACATTAACCACCTTCTAATTATCATTTTCTATAATATCATTAGCTATTATGTCTTTTATTCTATGATTAAGAGCTGAATATCTCTCCATACTTTTTGTATTGCTTACCATAAATTTAAGTCCTTTTGGCATACCAACAACAACCACAAGTTCTTTTGCCCTTGTTATTCCAGTATATAAAAGATTTCTATTCATAAGAACAGGTGAACCCATAAATGAAGGTAATATTACTACTTTAAACTCGCTTCCCTGACTTTTATGAATTGTTATAGCATAAGCTAGTTCTAATTCATCTAAATACACATAATCGTATTTAACTCTTCTCTCATCATCAAATACTACAGTTATTACTTTTTCTTCTTCATCTATTGACTGAATAAAGCCCATATCACCATTAAATACTCCAACACCTTCTGGTTCTCCTTCTCCTGATATTCTAGTCCATTTTAAGGAATAATTATTCTTAATTTGCATAACTTTATCCCCTTCTCTGAATATCATTTCCTTAACTTTCTTTTCTTTCTTATAATCTGCCTCAGGATTTAATATTGATTGTATCTTTTCATTTAAATTATTTACTCCAAGAGTTCCCTTTCTCATAGGTGTAAGTACTTGTATATCCTTTAATTTATCCCATTTATCGTTAAACTTAGGTAATCTTCTATTTATTAAATCAATTATTGTATTTAATATAGCTTCTGCACTTTCTTCCCTTATAAAGTAAAAATCATTTCCCTTTTTATTAAGATAAGGCATCTCCCCATTATTAATTCTATGTGCATTTACTGTAATTAGACTTTCAGAACCTTGTCTAAATATTTCTTTTAATCTAACAACTTTTATAAGCTCACTATTTATTAAATCTCTTAATACATTTCCAGGTCCTACTGATGGTAGTTGATCAACATCTCCAACAATTATTATTCTAGTTCCAAGTTTTATCGCTTTTAATAAATTATACATTAACATTACATCAATCATAGATGCTTCATCTATAATTATTACATCAGCTTGAAGAGGGTCTGACTCTCCTTTTACAAATACAGACTTTTCTTCTTCTCTTTCATCCTGAACTCCCATATCAAGCAGTCTATGTATCGTTTTAGCTTCTCTTCCAGTAGATTCACTCATTCTCTTAGCCGCTCTTCCTGTTGGTGCTCCAAGAAGAACTTTCATTCCATTTTTTTCATATATATCCAATATACATTTTATAATTGTTGTTTTACCTGTACCTGGACCACCAGTTATAATTTCTATTCCTTCTGAAAATGCTGCAATTATAGCTTCCTTTTGAGATTTAGCAAGTTCAATATTATATTTTTTCTCAAAAAGTTCTATTTCATGCTCAACATCAGTATTTATAGTTCTAAAATTTTCTATACCAAGTGTAACTATTTTATTAGTTATTCCAAGTTCACAATAATAATAAGGCAATGTAAATACTGCCTCTTCTTCATTTATCTTTTCTGCTATAATTCTATTTTCAAGAACAGAATTATATATATTTTCTTCTACTATATCTTCTTTAACTACTAATGTATCACAAGCATCTTTTATTAACTTATCTTTTGGCATATAAGTGTTACCAGCAACACAAAATTTATTTATTACATATTCTATTCCACTTTTAACTCTAAATGGAGATTCAGCTTCTACACCTAAGTTCATAGCGATTTTATCTGCTGTTTTAAAACCTATTCCTGATATTTCTTTACATAATATGTACGGATTATCTGAAACTATTTTTTTAGCATCTATACCAAACTTCTTGTATATTTTTATACATTGATTATTTGTTACTCCATGCGCTTGAAAGAACATTATTATATCTTTTAAATCTTTTTGTTCTATATATGATTCGTATATAATTCTAAATTTCTTTTGTCCTATACCTTCTATCTCCATAAGTCTTTCTATATTATTTTCTAAAACATCAAAGGTTTCTTCGCCAAAATGATTAACTATCTTTTTAGCAGTTACAGGTCCTATTCCATATATTATTCCTGCACTTAAATATTTTTCTATAGCTTCTACTGATGTTGGAAGTATCTCTTCAAATTCCTCTATTTTAAATTGTTTCCCAAATTGTTTATGAACTATCCAGTCACCCTTTAATTTTACATTCTGACCTTCTTTCATAAATGGTACAGTACCAACAGCTGTTATAGTATCTTTATTCATATTTACTTTTGCAACTGTATAACCAGTATCTTCTCCTCTAAAAACAATTGCTTCAACAAATCCAACAATCTTTTCCATACCTTTTCTCCAAATCTTCAATATAAATTATTTTTATTTTTTCCTGTATAATATATAATTATATCATAGAAAATTTAACATATATTCTATGGAATAAAAATTGAGAAATGTGGAGGTATTAATATGTTAATAAGAAATTGTAATATAATTTTCTTAGATAAAATAGAGATGGGCTCAGTTTTAATAGATAATGGTAAAATTAAAGAAATAAATCCTCAAAATGTACAAGATACGGAAATTATTGATGCTAATGGACTGTATCTTTCTCCTGGATTTATAGACGTTCACATTCATGGTGCTGGAGGATATGATACTATGGATGGAACATATGAAGCTATAAATGAAATTTCAAAAACTATTTGTAAATTTGGTACGACATCTTTTACCCCAACAACTATGACTGTTGCTATAAAAGATATAAGAAAATCAATGTCAGCTATTAAAGAAGCTAAGCTTAAGGGTACAGATGGTGCAAATGTATTAGGTGCACATCTTGAAGGTCCATTTATAAGTCCAAATGCCATTGGAGCTCAAAACCCAAACTTCTTGCAAATCCCTTCTATTGAAACATATAACAAAATGGTTGGAGATTGTGAAGATACAGTAGTTTCTATAACAATTGCGCCTGAAGTTTCCGGTGCAAAAGAACTTATTAAATATTTAAGTGATAAAGGTGTTGTCTGCTCAATAGGTCATACAAAAGCTACTTATGAAGAGGCTGTTGAAGGTATTAAATGTGGATGTTCCCATTCTACTCACCTTTTCAATGCTATGACTCCATTTACTCATAGAGCTCCTGGAGTTGTTGGGGCAACATTTGATACTGATATTACAACTGAAACTATATCTGATGGTATTCATATATCATACCCTGCTCTTAGAGTTGCATATAAGCAAAAAGGAACTGATAAAGTTCTTTTAATAACTGATGCTATGATGGCTTGTGGTATGCCAGATGGAACTTATTCATTAGGTGGTCAAGAAGTTAAAGTTTCAGATGGTGCTGCTAGAATATTATCAGGGTCACTTGCAGGATCTATATTAACTCTTGATAAGGCTGTAAGAAATGTTTATGAAAATTCAAATTATCCATTATATGAAATTGTTAAAATGGCAACTTATAATGGTGCTAAACATTGCCATGTTGAAGATAGAAAAGGAATTATTAAAGAAGGATATGATGCTGACTTAATTCTTTTTGATGATAAAATAAATATTAAAAAAGTTATAGTAAATGGAAAAGTTGTACATGAGGCTTAATTATATAAAATAACAATTTAATTATTAAAATTAAATTATAAAAAAAAGATACTAAATTAATTTAGTATCTTTTTTTATTTAACTTTTAAGCATTTTCTTTAATAGGTCTTTTTAATATAGCTAATAAAATCATTCCTACTATTGAACCTACAACTAGTGCTATTAAATATCCTAATGGATTTCCTATAACAGGTACTACGAATATTCCACCATGTGGTGCTCTAAGTGAACAACCAAACATCATTGAAAGTCCTCCTGCAACTGCTGACCCAACAACACAAGCTGGTATAACTCTTAATGGATCTGAAGCTGCAAATGGTATTGCACCTTCTGTTATAAATGATAATCCCATTACATAGTTAGTAATACCTGATTGTCTTTCTCTTTTTGTAAATCTATTTTTGAAGAATGTAGTACATAACGCTATTGCAAGTGGTGGAACCATACCTCCAACCATTACTGCTGCCATTATATCAAATTGTCCACTAGCAAGTCCTGCTGTACCAAATACATAAGCAGCTTTATTTATAGGACCTCCCATATCAATTGCCATCATTCCTCCAAGGATTATTCCAAGTACTACTTTACTGCTTTCTCCCATAGAATTTAAAGTATTAGTTAATCCTGTATTTATAGCTGATACTGGTGGGTTTATTAAGAACATTATAATAGCACCAATTAAAAGTATTCCGAAGAATGGGTATAGTAAAACTGGTTTTAAACCTTCTAAGTCTTCTGGTAATTTACTGAATACTTTCTTTAAGAATAACACTAAATATCCTGCAATAAATCCAGCAAGTAAAGCACCTAAGAAACCTGATCCACCTTCATTTGCAAGCATACCACCAACAAAACCTACTGCTAATGCTGGTCTATCTCCTATACTCATTGCAATGTATCCAGCTAATACTGGTAACATAAATCCAAATGCAATACCACCAACAGTTTTTAAGAATGCTGCAAATGGTGTATTCATACCAAAGTTTGCTGGATTTATACTATAATCATCAAATAAGAATGCTAATGCTATAAGTATACCACCACCTATAACAAATGGTAACATATGTGATACACCATTCATTAGGTGCTTATATACTCTGTGTCCAACACCTTCTTTTTCTATACTCTCATCTCCACCTTCTGATTTTTTATCAGCATGATATATTGGAGCCTTACCACTTGTTGCTTCTTCAATAAGCTCTGTAGCTTTATGAATTCCATTTGCAACTTTAGTTTTTATTAATCTTTTTCCATCAAATCTTGCCATATCAACATTTTTATCTGCTGCTACTATAATACATTCTGCATTTTCAATTTCTTCTTTTGTTAAAATATTTTTAGCTCCTCCTGAACCATTTGTTTCAACCTTTATTGAAACTCCCATTTGCTTAGCTTTTTCTTCTAAGCTTTCTGCAGCCATATAAGTATGTGCTATACCAGTTGGACATGCAGTAACTGCTAATACTCTGTATCCTTCTTCTCTATTTTCTTCCTTTTGCTCTGTTTCAAACTTTTCTTTTTCTTTGTTATCTATAAGCTTTAAATATTCTTCTTTACTTTTTGCATTTATAAGTTCATTTCTAAAATCTTCATCCATTAATATAGTTGATAATCTTGCAAGCACATCAAGGTGTAAGTTATTAGCCTCTTCTGGTGCTGCTATCATAAAGAATAATTTAGCTGGTTGCCCATCTAATGAATCAAAATCAACACCATTCTTTACAACTATTGAACTAAGTCCTGCATTTTTTACTCCTTTTGATTTACCATGAGGTATTGCTATTCCTTCACCAATACCAGTTGTACTTAATTCTTCTCTCTTAAGCACTGCTTCCTTGTAAACTTCTTTATCTAATAAGTTTCCTTCCTTATCCATAAGGTCAACTAATTTATCTAATGCTTCTTTTTTTGAAGTTACTTTTGAATCTAACTCAATTCCTTCAACTTTTAAAAGGTCTATTATACGCATAACGTTTCCTCCTTGTTTAACTTATCATTTCAAATATTTCTTTTACTTTTTCTTTAGTTGCTAAATCTTCTGAGAATGCACTTGCACTTCCTGTTGCAATTCCATATTTCAATGCATCTTTATAATTTTGTTTCATAATATATCCAGCTATAAATCCAGCAACCATTGAATCTCCTGCTCCAACTGAATTTTTAACTTCTCCCTTAGGAGCTTTATGTTTTAAAACTTCTCCATTTTCATTTATAAGTATTGCACCATCTCCAGCCATTGATATTAGTACATTAATCGCTCCCATATCTTGAAGTTTTTTCGCATACTTAATTATTTCTTCTTCTGAATTTATTGAAACGTTAAACATTTCTTCAAGTTCATGTTTATTTGGTTTTATTAAGAATGGTTTATATTTAAGTACATTTAATAATAAATCTTTTGTTGCATCTACTATAACCTTTATATTCTTATCATTTAAGTACTTCATTATATTTTCATACATATCTGATGGTAAAGTATTTGGTATACTACCTGCCAAAACTAAAATATCTCCATTTTTTATTTCATCTAACTTTTTATATAAACTTTCTATTGCATATTTATCAATTTTAGGTCCTTGAGCATTTATTTCACTTTCTTCTTTGCTCTTAAGCTTAACATTTATTCTTGAATTACCTTCTTTTAATTTTATAAATTCTGCTATACATCCTGAATTTTTAACTTTCTTTTCTATTTCTTCTCCAGTAAATCCAGCTATAAATCCGAACGCCTTATTTTCTATTCCTAAATTTCCAAGAACTATTGAAACATTTATTCCTTTTCCACCAGGAAATATTGATTCCTCATAAGTTCTATTAACAACTCCTAAATTAAAATCTTTAACCTTCATTATATAATCTAATGATGGATTGAATGTCATAGTATATATCATTTTTAATTATCCTCCAATATTTCTGCATATTTCTTAAACTCTTGATGTTTAAGATTTGTTGTAATTATTGTTGCTCTATCTATTTCTGCGAATGTAACTGCTGATATGTGTTCAAACTTTGAATCATCTGCAAGTATAAAGGCTTTATTACTTCTATTTACAGCTTCTCTTTTTACTAATGCTTCTTGAATATCAGGAGTTGTAAATCCTGAGTCTTTATCAATTCCATTTGTTCCAAAAAAACCTTTAGTAAAATTATATTTCTTTAAACTATCTATAGCCTCAACTCCAATTATAGCTTCTGTAGATAATTTTAATTCTCCACCAATTATATATACCTTACACTTTTTTTGAATTAATTTCTTAGCATGTGCTATTCCATTTGTTATATATATAGCTCTATTTTCAGTTATATAATCTGTCATAAGCTCAGTTGTAGTTCCAGCATCAATATAAACAAAATCACTTTCATTTATAAGACTTGCTGCATATTTAGCTATTTTAATTTTATCATCTACGTTTAGACCTTGTCTTACAATCACTTCATCATCTCTAGTTTCATAAGTTTTAGTTATTGACTTTGCTCCACCATGAACTTTTTTAAGTTTTCTCATTTTATCTAAATGATTCAAATCTCTTCTTATTGTAGATTCAGAAGTATCTAATTCTTTAACTAATTCTGTGACTGTAATTGTATTTTTTTCTTCTAAAAGCTTTAAGATTCTTTCAAATCTTTCTTCAGATAACATTTACATCACCTCTTTGTCTATATAATACAACCATTTTCAATCAAAGTCAATCATTTTCATTCAAAATAATTCAAAGACTTTTTTACTTTGCATATATAGTTATTTTATGGAAAATACAAATATTTATCTTATACTTAATTTATACTTTTTAAAATAAATTATTCTATAAAATAATTAAAGAAGGTGTTATATTATTATGGTTTTATGTGTAAAATCTAATGAAAAAATTCCAAGATATTTTTGTGATAAATGCTATGATTGTCATAGTGATATTGCAGAAAGTTTATGCAAATTTAAACATAGAGGATGTTGCTTTTATTATTCCTAAGTTCAATTTATTTGATTTACAAAGAATGACTAAATCTAAAGAAGGACAATTAGTCATAAAAAGAATATTAAATAATAAAAACATAAAGATTTTTAATCATTACATCCAAGCAATTGGATATTTTGATAAAATTAACTATGAAAAATTTAAAAACCATACTAGAAGTGATTTATTTAAAGGAACAGATTTATCAATACATTTTAAAGCATATCCTTTTGTTGGAGATGGTAAAGGATGCTCTATCCCACCTCAATTTAGAACTCCAGTTTGCAATTTCTTTTTATGTAAGGAAATTAAAAATAAACTTAAAGATAAAAATTTACTAAAAGCTTATGAAGATTCAGCTAGAGAATATTATTAATTTGAAAATCAAAATTTAATAGAATTATTATAATAAAATGAATTAACATTAAAGAATA
>ERZ1463036.106-NODE-106-length-18469-cov-180.818671_pt1 | contig 18469 bp, 16 predicted proteins | sample MGYA00564485_ERZ1463036 | MGnify/ENA primary metagenome ERZ1463036 (study PRJEB39244, sample SAMEA3635127) | Helicobacter pylori | study: EMG produced TPA metagenomics assembly of PRJEB11511 data set (Assembly of a 5300-year-old Helicobacter pylori... | reverse complement strand
TTTATAAATTAAGTATTAATATTTTTAAAATAATCGCACATAAAGCCTTATATTAGTTGCATATAAATTATAAAAATGATATGAGGTAGGTGCTTAAATATGAAGGTATATAATAGTAATATGCTGAGAAGTGTAGCTATATTAGGTCATAGCGGGTGTGGAAAGACAAACTTAATTGACGCAATGGCTTATACTTCTAAAACTACAAATAAAATGCCTAAATTAACTGATAAGATTAATATGACATATAGCATGAATTTAGTTCCTATAGAATTCAAAGATTACAAATATAACTTATTAGATACTCCAGGGTACTCTGATTTTACAGGGGATGTTATATCATCAATGAGTGCAAGTGATGCAGCTATAATTGTAATTGATGCTACTACTAGCATTCAAGTAGGAACAGAGAAAGCTTTAGAACTTACCGAAAAATCTATACCTAAACTTATATTTATTAATAAAATAGATAGTGAAAAATCTATATATAAAAATTTAATAGAAGAGCTAAGACAAAAATATAGTAACAAGATAGTACCTATGTATATGCCAGTATATGAAGACAACAAGTTTATAAAATTACATAACATATTTGAGGATATGTCAGGTTTATGTAATGATTTTAAAATCGAAGCAGAAAACATAAAAGAAAGTTTGATGGAACTAATAGCTGAATCAGATGATGAGTTGTTGGAAAAGTATTTTAGTGGAGAAGAATTAACGAATGAAGATATACAAAAAGGTATAACATTAGGAATACAAAATGGAGATATAATACCTGTTGTGTGTGGATCAACTATAAATAATATAGGTACTGTGGAAATTTTAAATATTTTATCAAAATATTTAAAACCTAAATATATTGATGATAGCAAGAATCTAAAAGGTTCTATATTTAAAACTATGGTAGATCCTTTTATAGGCAAAATGTCATATGTTAAGATTTTACAAGGTGAATTAAATAAAGATATGGATATTTACAATCTCAATAAGTCTATAAAAGAAAAAATTTATAATATATATACTATGAAAAATGGTGAGTTGATAGAATTAAAGACAGCAAAAGCTGGTGATGTTGTAATTATAACTAAAGTTAATTCTCTTCAGACAGGAGATAGTATATCAACGAATCAAAATGAAAATGCAGATAATTTTATAAATCTTCCAAAACCACAAATATATTTTGCAGTACAGCCTAAAAATAAAGGTGATGAAGATAAGATTAGTATTGTATTAAATAAAATATCTGAAGAAGATCCAACCATAACTTGGAGTAGAAATGTAGAAACTAAGCAAGTTTTAATTGGAGGGCAAGGTGAACTTCATATAAATATAGCTAAATCCAAAATGAAAGAAAAATTTGGTCTGGACGTTGAATTATATGATTTAAAAGTAGCATATAGAGAAACGATAAAAGGAAGTTCTGATGTTCAAGGAAAACATAAAAAACAATCTGGCGGACATGGACAATATGGCGATGTTAAGATAAAGTTTGAAAGATCTCAAAAGGATTTTGAATTTGAAGAAGATATATTTGGAGGTTCTGTACCTAAACAGTATATACCTGCAGTAGAAAAAGGTATAAGAGAATCTATGAATAAAGGTATACTTGCAGGATATCCAGTTACAAATATAAAAGTTACTCTTTATGATGGTTCTTATCATGATGTAGATTCATCTGAAATGGCATTTAAATTAGCTGCTAGCATAGCCTTTAAAAAAGGTATGGAACAAGCTAAGCCTATATTATTAGAACCTATAATGAAATTAACAATAGTTGTCCCAGATGAATATATGGGTGATGTAATGGGTGATATAAATAAAAAGCGTGGAAGAATATTGGGTATGGAGCCAATTGAAAATGGAAAACAAATTATATATGCAAATGCACCTCAAGCAGAAACTTTTAAATATGCTATAGATTTAAGAGCAATGACACAAGGAAGAGGTTATTTTGAAATGGAATTAGATAAGTATGAAGAAGTACCTACACAAATTGCACAAAAAATAATATTAAGTGCAAATAATAAGTAAAAAATAAGGTTCTAGATATATATCTAGAACCTTATTTTTTACTTATTATTTATTCAGCCTTAAAAATTAAGTATAAAAATTAATACAATGAAGCAATAAAGTCCAATGGTGCATATAGTATAAATATATATCTAATATTTTTAGGCAAGGGGGGACGATATTGTATTTTGATAAATTTACTAAAAAAGCTCAAAAAGTAATAGATATATCTATAAAGTGCGCAAAGGATTTAGGGCATAGTGTTGTAGGAACTGAACATATACTATTAGGCCTAATTAAAGTGGAAGAAGGTATAGCTTCTAAGATTTTAATTAGACTAGGCATTGAATCAGAAGTAGTAAGTAAACAGATTGTAGATATATACGGAATAGGCATAAATGATAATACAGATGATATTTTTTTAAGTCCTAGAAGTAGAAGTATATTAGATAAATCAATTATTTTTCTAAATAAATCAAAAAATAAACTGATAGATACTGAACATATACTATTAGCACTTTCACAAGAAGAAGATAGTATAGCAATTAAGATATTGAAGAAAAGCGGTATAGATAAACAACTATTAGAGAAATCTATAAAAGAGTATATAGATATAGATGATAGTATAGGATTAATAGTAAATCAAATAGATATTGAAGACAAGAAAAAGGATAAACTTAAAATATCTACATTAGAAAAGTATGCTATAAATTTAAATGATAATGCAAAGAATAATAAAATTGATCCTTTAATTGGTAGAGAAAAAGAAGTTCAAAGAATAATTCAAGTTTTAAGTAGAAGAACAAAGAATAATCCTGTAGTAATTGGAGATCCAGGCGTTGGTAAAACAGCAATAATTGAGGGATTAGCTATAAAAATAGAAGAAAAAGATGTACCAAAATCATTAGAAAACAAGATTATATACAACTTAGATATATCAGGAGTACTTGCAGGAGCTAAATATAGAGGTGAATTTGAAGAAAGAATAAAAAAAATAATTGATGAGGCTATTAATGCCAAAGAAATTATATTATTTATAGATGAAATACACACTATAGTAGGAGCTGGAGCCACAGGTGAAAATCCTATGGATGCATCTAATATACTGAAACCAGTGTTATCTAGAGGTGATATTCAGGTTATAGGGGCTACAACTATAGATGAATATAGAAAAAATATAGAAAAAGATGTAGCTTTAGAAAGAAGACTACAACCAATAATAATTGAAGAGCCAACAAAAGAAGATGCTATAAAAATATTAAATGGGTTGAAGAATAAATATGAAAAACACCATAATGTAAAAATAACAGATGATGCAATAAAACAAGCTGTAGAATTATCAAGTAGATATATAACTGATAGATACTTGCCAGATAAAGCTGTAGATATTATAGATGAATCTGCATCAAGGGTTAGCGTTAATAAATTTAAATCGAAAAAAGGTAAAAGAATAGTTGATAGTAATATAGTTTCAGAAGTAGTAGAATTATGGACGGGTATACCTATAAGTAAAATAGCTAAATCTGAAGGTAATAAGTTATTAAATTTAGAAGATATATTACAAGAGAGAGTTATAGGTCAAAATGAAGCTATAAAAGCTATATCAAAAGCTATAAGAAGATCTAGATCAGGAATTAAAGATCCTAAAAAACCAATAGGTTCATTTTTATTCTTAGGGCCAACCGGTGTTGGAAAAACTGAATTGTGTAAAGCTTTAGCTGAAAGTCACTTTGGAAATGAAGATAAAATAGTTAGAATAGATATGTCAGAGTATATGGAGAAACATTCCGTATCAAGATTAATAGGATCTCCACCAGGATATATAGGGCATGATGACGGAGGTCAGTTAACTGAAAGCGTAAGAAGTCATCCATATTCAGTAGTTTTATTTGATGAGATAGAAAAAGCTCATGAAGATATATTTAATATATTATTACAGATACTAGATGAAGGAAGATTAACTGATTCTAAAGGAAGAACTGTAGATTTTAAAAATACCATAATAATAATGACATCAAATTTAGGAGCTACATCTATATCAAATCAAAGAAAAACAGGCTTTTCAATTGGAAATAATGAAAGCAAAATAAAAGAAGAAAATTATAATGATATGAAAGATAAAATAATGGAAGAAGTCAAAATTAGATTTAGACCAGAATTTATAAATAGAATAGATGATATAGTAGTATTCCACAAACTAAGTTTAGATAATTTATATGATATAGTAAAAATCATGACTAAAGATTTAATAAAAAGACTAAAAAAAATGGATATAGAATTAGATATAGAAGAAACTGTGATAAAATTTATAGCTAAATATGGAATAGATTTGGAATATGGAGCTAGACCATTAAAGAGAGTTATACAAGAAGAATTAGAAGATAGTTTATCAGAGAATATTTTGAGTGAAAATATAAGAAAAGGTGATTATATTATTGCGAAGATGGTAAATGAAAAGATAGTAATTGAACCTAATTTAAAGAATAGATAACAAAGGAGCTTAAATAAGCTCCTTTACACTATAAATTTAACATATTAAGTATTATATATGTTAAAATTAATATTAGAATAAAAAATTACATAAGGATGAGTTTATAAATGGCGAAAATAAAAACTAAATATGTGTGTCAAGAATGTGGATATGAAAATAGTAAATGGCTAGGAAAATGTCCAGAGTGTAGTAAATGGAATACTTTTGTTGAAGAAATAGAAGATAAACGTTCTAAGTCTAACAAAGAAGTATTTGTTATAGATAAATCATCATCTAGACCTTTAAATATAAATTCTATAGAAACGATAAAGGAACAAAGATTCTCAACTTGTATAAATGAATTAGATAGAGTTTTAGGTGGAGGAGTAGTTAAAGGATCTTTAGTTTTAGTTGGTGGAGATCCAGGTATAGGGAAATCTACATTACTTATACAAGTTGCAAGTAACGTAGCTAATAGTGGGAAAAAAGTTTTATACATATCAGGGGAAGAATCTGCATCTCAAATAAAAATGAGGGCTCAAAGGCTAGGAATACAGTCCGATAATTTATATATATTCGCTGAAAATAATCTAAGTATAATAGAAGCTCACTTAGAAAGTGTTAATCCAGATTTAATAATTGTTGACTCTATACAAACTGTTTTTAGTCCCGAGATTACATCTGCTCCAGGTACTGTAAGTCAAATAAAAGAAGGTACATCAAGATTTATGAAAATTTCTAAAAAAATGGGTATATCTACTTTTGTGGTTGGACATGTAACTAAGGAAGGTTCATTGGCAGGACCTAAAGTTTTAGAGCATATGGTCGATACAGTCCTGTATTTTGAAGGAGAAAGATTTAATACATATAGATTAATAAGAGCTGTAAAAAATAGATTTGGATCTACAAATGAACTAGGAGTCTTTGAGATGAGAGAACTTGGATTAATAGAGTTAGAAAATCCATCAAAAATACTTATAGCTGAAAAACCAAAAGATGTTGCAGGATCAGTAATTATATCTACAGTTGAAGGGACCAGACCAATGCTATTAGAACTTCAAGCTTTAGTTTCACCAACTAGTTTTGGTATACCAAAAAGAACAGCAACAGGAGTAGATTATAATAGAGTATCTTTACTTATGGCAGTTCTAGAAAAACGTGTTGGTATGCAAATACAAAATCAGGATGTATATATAAATGTTGTTGGAGGACTAAAAGTTAATGAACCATCTATAGACTTAGGAATTGTTATGTCTATAGCTTCTAGTTTCAGAAATATACCAATAGATGGTACTGTGGCTATAACTGGGGAAGTTGGACTAACTGGAGAAATAAGAGCTGTAAGTTTTATAGAAAAAAGAATAGCAGAATGCAAGAAATTAGGATTTACGAAAATTGTTATACCAAAGAGTAATTATGAAGCAGTTAAAGATATAAAAGATATAGAAATTTGTCCAGTAGATAGTGTAAGACAAGCTATAAATATAGTATTAGGAGGGAATAGATAATAATGGATGATTTTTTTAGTGGAAAAAAAGCAATTACCACATTAAAAATGATATCTCCTGGTACAAGTCTTAGAATAGGAATAGACCATGTATTAAAAGCTAAAACAGGAGGACTTATAGTTATAGCTGATAGTGATGAAGTTATGAAAATTGTAGATGGAGGCTTTAACATAAATGCAGATTACTCACCTGCATATTTATATGAGCTTGCAAAAATGGATGGAGCTATAGTATTAAGTGGAGATATAAAAAAGATACTATATGCAAATGCTCAGCTTATACCAGATTATTCGATTGAAACTGGAGAAACAGGAACTAGACATAGAACAGCTGAAAGAGTTGCTAAACAAACTGGTGGTATAGTAATTGCAATATCACAAAGAAGAAATGTAATAACTGTGTATCAAGGTGATAAAAAATATGTAATTGATGACATATCAAAGATTTTTACTAAAGCTAATCAAGCATTACAAACCTTAGAAAAATACAAATCAGTTTTAGACCAAGCTATCATAAGTTTAAATGCATTGGAATTTAAAGATTTGGTAACTTTATATGATGTTGTACTTGTAGTTCAAAAAATAGAAATGGTTATGAGAGTTACAAATATAATCGAAAAGTATATAGTAGAACTAGGTGTTGAAGGTATGCTTATAAGTATGCAGGTTGATGAACTAATGGGAACTACCAAAATAGATCAAAACCAAATACTAAAAGATTATCAAAGAAATGATATGACTTTAAGTGAATTTAAGAAAAAAATTATATCATTGTCATCAGAAGAGTTATTAGATTTAGCTAATATAGCTAAAATGATTGGATATACTGGATTCTCTGAAAGTATGGATATGCCAATAAGACCTAGAGGTTATAGAATTTTAAATAAAATACATAGATTACCTAGCACTATAATAGAAAATTTAGTGAACTATTTTGAAGACTTTCAAGATATACTTAATGCCTCAATAGAAGATTTAGATGATGTTGAGGGAATAGGAGAAATAAGGGCAAAATATATAAAAAATGGACTTATAAAAATGCAAGAATTATCACTTATAGATAGACATATATAAAATATTGATATAAGTTTGTTCTTGAATATAATTAGTAGTTTGATTATAATAAAAAAATATTAAGGAAAAAATATAGGGGGTGAAAATTTGTTATCGAAGATAATAAGAGCAATAATAGGAATCTTAGGATTTGCAGTAGGTATGACAACATACATATCAGCAGCTCAAAACTTTCCTAATCTTTCTTTTGGATCTGAACTATACACCTTTATAATTTCTATAGTTGTTGGTTTAGTACTAGGTTGCATTTTCTATATGATGGGACCTTGGATTATGAATAGATCTAGGAAATTAGCTAAAGATATGGATAGAGAAATATCTAAATATCCTCAAACTGATATAATATTAGGGACTATAGGGTTAATAGTGGGACTTGTTATAGCTTATTTAGTAAGTCAATTAATACTATCACTTAAGATACCTATAGTAGGTAATTTATTATCATTATTTACATATGTATTCTTAGGATATCTAGGAATTAGAGTTGCATTAAAGAGTAAAGATGACATATTTAACTTAAATAAACTAACAAAATTAGCACCAATTAAAGATAAAAACATTAAGAAGGAAAAAACTATACCACCTAAGGTTTTAGACACTAGTGTTATTATAGATGGTAGAATTGCTGAAATATGCCAAACTGGATTTATAGAAGGTAAAATTGTAATTCCAACTTTTGTATTAGATGAGTTAAGACATATAGCAGATTCGTCTGATGACTTAAAGAGAGTTAGAGGTAGACGAGGTTTAGATATACTTAACATAATACAAAAAGAATTAAATATAGAAGTTGAAATAAGCAATAAAGATTTTGATGATATAGCAGAAGTTGATGCAAAATTATTAAAGTTAGCGGAAACTCTTGGAGGTAAAGTTGTTACTAATGATTATAACTTAAATAAAGTAGCGCAAGTTCAAGGTGTTGAAGTTCTTAATATAAATGAATTAGCTAATGCAATTAAACCAGTAGCAATACCAGGTGAACATATGATAGTACAAGTTGTTAAAGAAGGTAAAGAATCAAATCAAGGAATTGCATACCTAGATGATGGAACTATGATTGTAGTTGATGGTGGAAAGAAATATATGGGAGAAACTATAAGAGTTTTAGTTACATCTGTATTACAAACACCAGCAGGAAGAATGATATTTGGGAAACCTAAAGTAGATTAATAAAAAGTCTTCAGAAGTTAAATCTGAAGGCTTTTTAATTTTAATAAATATTTATTTAATCCCATATGTTAAAATATATATAAATTAGTTTAGGTTACTAAAGAGGTGATAATATGAATGGGGTTATAGTTGTAGCTGCAGGAACTGGAAGTAGAATGAAAAAAGATATAAATAAACAGTTTATAAAATTAAATGGCAAGGAAATTATAGCACATACTATAGATAAGTTTTACAATAATGATAATATAGATGATATAGTTGTAGTTATAAAAGAAGAAGAAGAGAAGTACTTCATAGATAATGTTATAAATAAATATGGATTTGATAATATAAAAATTGCATATGGAGGAAATGAGAGACAAGATTCTGTTTATAATGGAATAAAGAAGCTTAATAATAATTGTGATGTAATTCTTGTTCATGATGGAGCAAGACCTTTTGTAACAGGTGATATAATAAAAAATTCTATAGAAGAAGCTAAAAAACATAATGCAGTGGTTGTAGGGGTCAAAGTTAAAGATACTATAAAAATGGTTAGTGAAGATGGAAATATTATAGATACTCCAAATAGAAATTTTTTATGGTCTGTGCAAACTCCTCAAGTTTTTAAGTATGATATTATAACAAAAGCATATGCAGATGCATATAATGGTAATTATTACGGTACAGATGATGCAATGTTAGTAGAACGAATAGGATATAATGTTAAGATGGTAGAAGGTTCATATGATAATATAAAAATAACGACACCAGAAGATTTAAAATTTGGAGAACAAATATTAAAAAAATAAAAATTAACGGAGGATAATTATGAGAGTTGGAATGGGCTATGATGTTCATAAGTTAGTTGAAAATAGAAAGCTAATATTAGGTGGAGTTGAAATACAACATGAAAAAGGTTTATTAGGGCACTCTGATGCAGATGTATTACTTCATGCAATAATGGACTCTATATTAGGAGCATTAGCTCTTGGAGATATAGGTAAGCACTTCCCTGATACAGATGAAAAATATAAAGGTGCAGATAGTATGAAGTTATTAAAATTTGTATATAATTTAATAAAAGAAAAAGGATATACTGTAAGAAATTTAGATGCTACGATAATAGCTCAAGCACCAAAGATGGCACCTTACATACAAACTATGAGGTCTAATATAGCAAAAGTATTAAATACAGATATAGACAATATAAATGTTAAAGCAACTACAGAAGAAGGACTTGGTTTCACAGGAAACAAAGAAGGTATATCAGCACAAAGTATATGTTTATTAGTTAATATTGACAATATCAAATAATTACTATAAAATTGTAATAAATAAATTTTAGAATTAAAAAAGCTAAGAAGAGAAATAGTAAAAAATAGAGTTTTTTACAGAGAAGAAGTATTAGGTGAGAGCTTCTAAAAATAAGTTTTTGAACCAATCTCAGAGCTTAAGGACGGTGAAAAGTTCTTACGGTAAGGACCGTTATATCCTACAAAGAGAATCAATATAAAAAGTATATTGATTAACTAGAGTGGTACCGCGGAAATATAACCTTTCGTCTCTATTATAGAGATGAAAGGTTTTTTTATTATAAAAATAGGAGGAACAATATTATGAAAATGTCAAAGATGTTTATGCCTACTTTAAGAGAGGTTCCAGCAGATGCAGAAATAACAAGTCATCAATTAATGATGAGAGCTGGTATGATAAAGAAAATGTCATCAGGGGTATATAATCAATTACCTATGGGAATAAGAGTTTTCAAAAAAATAGAAAACATAATAAGAGAAGAGTTAAATAAAAAAGGATGTCAAGAAATATTATGCTCAGGATTAATTCCAGCTGAATTATGGCAAGAGTCTGGAAGATGGGATGTAATGGGAGCAGAAATGTTTAGATTAAAAGACAGAAATAATAGAGACTACTGCTTAGGACCAACACATGAGGAAGTTTTCACAGATATAATAAGACAAGATGTTACATCATATAAGCAACTGCCTTTAAACTTATATCAAATACAAACTAAATATAGAGATGAAAGAAGACCAAGATTTGGAGTTATGAGAACTAAATCTTTCACAATGAAGGATGCATACAGCTTTGACGTTGATGAAGCAGGATTAGATAAGTCATATCAAGATATGTATGATGCATATACAGAAATATTTAGAAGATGTGACTTAGAAAACAGCCCTGTTCAAGCTGATTCAGGAGCTATAGGTGGATCTACTTCAGCAGAATTTATGGTTAAATCTCCTGTTGGAGAAGATGAAATAGTATTCTGTAGTGGATGTGATTATGCAGCTAATATAGAAAAAGCTCATTCAGTGAATGATTTAAAAGCTAAAGAAGAAATGAGAGAATTAGAGCCAGTTCATACTCCAGGAGTAACTACTATAGAACAATTATGCGAATTCTTTAACACCACAGCAGATACTTTTGCTAAAACTTTAATATATGAAGCTGACGGAAAAACAGTTGTTGTTTTAGTAAGAGGAGATAGAGATGTTAATGAAGTTAAAGTAGCTAATACTATAGGTGAAGTTATAGAATTTGACTTAGCTAGAGAAGAAGTTGTAAAAGAGTTAACTAATGCAGAAGTTGGATTTGCAGGACCTATAGGAATGAAAGCTGACTATATATTCATAGATAAAGAAGTAGCAGAACAAAGAAATATCGGTGTAGGTGGAAATAAAACAGACTATCATATAAGAAATGCTAACTTTGGTAGAGACTTTGATGGTGTAATTGGAGATTTCAGAAATGTACAAGAAGGAGATAAGTGTACATGTTGTGGAGCTCCACTTGAAATAGCTAGAGGAGTTGAAGTTGGTCATATATTCAAATTAGGAACTAAGTATTCTGAAACTATGGGTGCAAACTTCATAGACAAAGACGGAAAAAGTAAACCAATAGTTATGGGATGTTATGGTATAGGAGTTGAAAGAACTGCTGCGGCTGTAATAGAACAACACAATGATGAAAATGGTATAATATGGCCTTTAGCTATAGCTCCATATCATGTAGTTGTAGTTCCAGTAAATGTTAAGAAAGCAGAGCAAATGGAAGCCGCTGAAAAGATATACAATGAATTACTTTCTATGGGAGTAGAAGTATTACTAGATGATAGAGATGAAAGAGTAGGAGTTAAGTTTAAGGACTCTGAATTAATAGGTATACCTATGAGAATTACAGTAGGTAAAGATATAACTGATGGAAAAGTAGAATTTAAATTAAGAAGTGAATCAGAAAAAGAATTAATATCTTTAGATGAAATAACTGACAAGATAAAAGCTGAATTTGTAAAGAATGAAGTTAAATTAGGATAGTTTAAAACTTAGATAGTATATATAATCCACTAAATTATTAACATTTTTAATAAAATGTGGATATATATACTATTTAATTTTATATAAAAATCAAATTATCCACAGGAAAAAATTAAAATAAATTATAGTATTTAAAAATATAATTGTGCAAAATTATATTATAAATATGGGATAAATTTGGTATTATAATAAATAGAACAAAACTTAGGAGGTAAGATTATGAGTGTTAGAGTAAGATTTGCTCCAAGTCCTACTGGATTTGTACATATAGGTAGTTTAAGAACGGCTTTATATAACTACTTATTTGCAAAGAGAATGGGTGGAGAATACATATTAAGAGTTGAAGATACTGATAGAACAAGACTTGTTGATGGTGCAATAGAAAACATGTTAGAAGCTATGGCATGGGCTGGTGTTAACCATACAGAAGGTGTTATATTAGACGAGAATAAAGAAGTAACTCAAGTTGGAGAATATGGACCATATATACAATCAGAAAGATTAGATATATACAAAGATTATATACAACAATTACTAGATAGTGGAAAAGCATACTATTGCTTCTGTTCAAAAGAAAGATTAGATGAAGTAAGAGAAAAGCAAAAAGAAGCTGGAGAAACTCCAAAATATGATGGTCATTGTAGAAACTTATCAAAAGAAGAGGTTGAAGCTAAATTAGCTGCTGGGGAAGAATATGTAATAAGATTAAAATTACCAGAAAATCATGTTATAAAGTTCACTGATTTAGTAAGAGGAGAAACTGAATTTAATACTGATGAGTTAGATGATCAAGTATTAATAAAAACAGATGGGTTCCCTACATATCACTTTGCAGTTGTAGTGGATGACCATATGATGAAAATAACACATGTTATAAGAGGAGAAGAATGGATATCATCAACTCCAAAGCATGTATACTTATATGAAGCATTTGGATGGGAAGCTCCTACTTTTGTACACCTTCCAAACATACTTAATAAGGAAAAGAAAAAATTAAGTAAAAGACATGGAGATGTTGCAGTAGAAGACTTCAAGAAAAAAGGATACTTACCTGAAGGTCTAGTTAACTATGTTGCACTAGTTGGATGGTCACCAGAAGATAACCAAGAGTTATTCACAATGAAAGAATTAGAAGAGCATTTCTCAGTTGAAAGAGTGTCTAAGAGTGGTGGAGTATTTGATACAGATAAATTAAACTGGGTTAACCAACACTATATAAAAGAAGCTTCAGATGAGTATATAACAGATTTAGCTATACCATTTTTAATAGAAGCTGGATATATAACAGAAGAAGATGTTACAAATAGACATGATTTTGTAAAAGGTATGGTTTCTGTTGTTAAAGAAAAATTACAATATGTAAAAGAAATAACAGATCATGTTAATATATTCTTTGGTGATGAAGTTAAATTGGAAACTGAAGAGTGTGCTGAATTCTTAAAATTAGAGCATATACCAACTTTAATAAATGCTTTAGAAGAAAAAATAACTGCTGCAGATGAAATAAGTGAAGAGTTCTTTAAAGCTATGTTCAAAGAAATACAAAAAGAGCATGGAATAAAAGGTAAAAACTTATTCATGGGAACAAGAGTTATATTAACAGGACAAATGCATGGTCCAGATTTACCAAAGGCAGCTGCTGTTATAGGTAAAGAAACTTGCTTAAATAGAATAAAATATGTAAAAGAAAATTTATTATAATTATAAAAAACCCGTCTTAGCAAAGATGGGTTTTATTTATGTAAGTTTTTGAAGAAAGATTATATATGTAAAAATAGAGGGATTTTATATGTATAAACTTAATATATGTTAAATAGTTATATTTTAAATGCATATTTTTAGGAGGATTGTATGAGTATAGATATTAAAGATATAAAGGGGGAGTTAAGTCAACTTTGTGAAGACTATATAAATATACTTAATAAGATGAAAGATGATAAAATTATCAATAAAGATTTGTATCAAAAATGTGTATTAAATAAAATAGATTTTTTAGAAATAACTAAAAAACTATAAAATATAAATAGTTTCCTTACGAATACAAGCGGGTATAATAGTAGTACTATTAATTAAAGAGAATATAAATTATAATAGATTATAATAGTTTAAATTTAGAATATAAATAAAATAGTGAGGTGAATAGGATGAAGTTATACAATACGTTAACTAGAACAAAAGAAGAATTTGTTCCGATAGAAGAAGGAAAGGTAAAGATGTATGTTTGCGGACCTACAGTTTATAACTTTTTCCACATAGGAAATGCTAGACCATTTATAATATTTGATACATTTAGAAGATACTTAGAGTACAGAGGTTATGATGTAACGTATATTCAAAACTTTACAGATGTTGATGATAAAATAATAAAAAGAAGCAATGAGGAAGGAATAACTCCTGAACAAGTTGCCAATAAGTACATAGATGAATATTTCAAGGATGCAGATGGGTTAGGTATAAAAAGAGCTACAGTACATCCAAGAGTTACAGAAAATATAAATGAAATAATAGAATTTATAAAAGAGTTAGAAGAAAAAGGATATGCTTATGAAGTAAATGGAGAAGTATATTTTGATACTCAAAAGTTTGAAGGGTATGGAAAACTTTCTAAGCAAAATCAAGAAGATTTAGAAGCTGGAGCAAGAATAGAAGTAAACTCTCAAAAAAGACATCCAATGGATTTCGTTTTATGGAAACCAAGAAAAGAAGGAGAGCCAGGATGGGAGAGTCCATGGAGTGTAGGTAGACCAGGTTGGCATATTGAATGTTCAGTAATGTCTAAGAGATATTTAGGAGACACTATAGATATACATGCTGGAGGACAAGATTTAGCATTCCCACATCATGAAAATGAAATAGCTCAAAGTGAAGCAAGAAGTGGAAAAACATTCTCTAATTACTGGATACATAATGGATATATAAATATAAATAATGAAAAAATGAGTAAGTCTAAAGGTAATTTCTTTACAGTAAGAGATATTGCTGACAAATATGATTTAGAAGTAGTAAGATTCTTTATGTTATCTGCTCATTATAGAAATCCAGTAAACTTTAGTGATGAAATGTTATCACAAGCAAAAGCAGGTCTTGAAAGATTATATAATACTAAAGAAAAATTAGAATTTACTTTAAGTAATTTAAAAGATGAGAATATAAAAGAAAATGAAAAAGCTTTAGTTAAAGAATTAGATTCATACAGAGATAAATTTATAGATGCTATGGATGACGATATAAATACAGCAGATGCTATAAGTGCTATATTTGAATTAGCGAGATTTATAAATTCAAATGTAAGTGAAGAATCATCAATTGAATTTGCTAAAAAATGCTTATCAGAGTTTGAGGAATTAACTAATGTATTAAACATAGTTAATAAAAAACAAGATGAAGTTTTAGATGCAGATATAGAAAAATTAATACAAGATAGAACTGATGCAAAGAAAAATAAAAACTTTGCTTTAGCAGATGAAATAAGAAATAAATTATTAGATATGGGTATTGTTTTAGAAGATACTAGACAAGGAACTAAATGGAAAAGGGTGTAATAATGGAAAATATAAACTTAGCTACAGTATCACCATTAGTACTTGCTTATTTAGGAGATACTGTATATGAATCATATATAAGAGAGTATCTTATAAATAAGAATGTAAATAAAAAAGTTAATGATTTACATAAGACAGCAATAAAGTATGTTAAAGCTAAGGCACAAGCTAATGTAATTCTTACGATAGAATATTCCTTAACAGAAGAAGAACATAGGATATATAAAAGAGGTCGTAACCAAAAATCTCATACTACACCTAAAAATGCAGATATTATAGATTATAAAAATGCTACAGGATTTGAGGCTTTAATAGGGTACCTTCATATGAAGAAAGACTATGATAGACTTAAGGAAGTAATTCAAAAGGCAATTGAAATAACAGAAGAGAGTATGTAATTAAAAGGAGTTAACTCTAAGTGAGGATAGCTCCTTTTTACTGCCAAAGAATTCTATTTATTTGAGACACTACATTTTTAGACAAAATAAGGTATAATAATATAATAAACTATTAAGGAGGTATACTTATGAAAGTTAAAGTAATAGCACATACACCAGAGCCAGAAAAGGTGATATCAATGGCTGCAAAGCTATGCTACTCATCAGTAGGAGTAGATGAAATAGAACAAAATTTAACAGACGAGAGTGTAGAGAAGTTTTTAAATATGTTAATAAATATAGGACATGAATCTCCATTAGAACATGTTACATTTACATTTGCTGTAGAGGGAATATCAAGAAGTTGCTCTCATCAAATTGTTAGACATCGTATAGCAAGCTTTTCACAGCAAAGTCAAAGATATGTTAAACTTAATCAATTTGAATATATAGTTCCTCCTGAAATAGAACAAATAGAGGAAGCAAAAGCATTATTTATAGATGCTATGAATAAAGACCAAGAAGCTTATGATAAGTTAGTAGATATCTTATTTGAGAAACATTATAATAATTTAGTAAAATGTGGTAGAAATGAGAAAGACGCTAAAAGAAATGCAGAGAAAAAAGCAATAGAAGATGCAAGATATGTATTCCCTAATGCATGTGAGACGAAAATGGTATTTACTATGAATACTAGAAGTTTATATAACTTCTTTAACCATAGATGTTGTGAAAGAGCTCAATGGGAAATAAGAGATTTATCTGTAGAAATGCTAAGACAGGTTAGAGAAATAGCACCTATATTATTTAAGAATATAGGACCTAAGTGTATAAAAGGACCTTGCCCAGAAGGAAAAATGAGGTGTGGAAATATTACACAAGTAAGAGAAAAGTTTAATAATTTATAGGCGGTGAAGAGTTTGGCAAATATAGAAGGAAGAAATCCAGTTATAGAAGCTATAAAAAATGACAGAGAGATAGATAAGATAATGATAGCTAATGGAGCAAAGGAAGGCTCTATAAAAAAGATTATAGCTATGGCGAAAGAAAAAAATATTGTAATTCAATATGTAGACAGAAATAAATTAGATGAAATAAGTACAAGCCATTCACATCAAGGTGTAATAGCTAATGTAAGTGAATACAAATACTATGAATTAGATGAGTTAATTCAAAGCGTAAAAGATAAAGGTGAAGACCCATTTTTTATAATATTAGATGAAATAACAGATCCTCACAATTTAGGATCAATAATAAGAACTGCTGATGCTGTAGGAGCACATGGTGTTATAATACCAAAGAGAAGATCTGTACACATAACTCCAACAGTTGCTAAAGCATCTGCTGGTGCAATTGAATATGTTCCTGTATGCAAAGTAACTAATATTGTAAATACAATAAAAACATTAAAAGAACATGGATTATGGATTGCAGCAGCGGATATGGATGGACAAACATTTTATGAACAAAACTTAACAGGACCAATAGGATTAGTAATAGGAAGTGAAGGTTTTGGTATATCAAGACTAGTTAAAAAGAACTGTGATTTTACAGTTAAGATGCCTATGGTAGGAAATGTTACATCTTTAAATGCATCAGTAGCAGGAAGCATTCTTTTGTATGAAATATTCAGACAAAGAATAGGTTCTAAATAGGTAATGATAAGAAAAATTAACCATTACTTAATAATTGATGGATATAATATTATAAATGCATGGGGAGACTTAAAGAAAATTTCAGTAGATGACTTAGATGGAGCAAGAGAAAAGTTAATTGATATCATAATAGAATATGCTGAGTTTTCAGGACACAAAGCTATAGTAGTTTTTGATGCATATAATGTTAAAAACTCTATGGAAAAAGTTGAGAAAAGAAAATATATAACTGTGGTTTACACAAAAGAACACCAAACAGCAGATAGCTATATTGAAAAATTTATAACATCTTTATCTAAGTATGATATTGTGAAAGTAGCAACAAATGATTATGCAGAACAACAAATAGTATTAGGAAAAGGTGCTAGCAGAGTATCTGCTAGAGAGCTTAAGTTGGATATTGAAGAAGCTAAAACTAAGATTAAAAGTAAACAAGTAAACTCAGAACGAAAAATACAGAGAAATTGGTTAGAAGATAGGTTAGATAAAGAAACTTTGTCGAAACTTGAGAACATTCGTAGAAACCGTTGAAAATACTAAGTTTTATAAATTATAATATACCTATTAAGTTAAGTAATGGGGGGAGTAAAATGTTAGTAGCTAAAGAAAATGGTTTTGAATTTGTAAATAATTCTCAACAAGATGAATATGAGATAGTATTAAAAGCTAATAAAGGGGATACACTAGCACTAGAGTATATAATTACCAAATATAAAAACTTTGTTAAATCAAAAGCAAAGTCGTATTTTTTAGTTGGTGCAGATAAGGAAGATATAATTCAAGAAGGTATGATAGGTCTTTATAAGGCAATAAGGGATTTTGACGGAAGTAAGACAAACTCATTTAAGTGTTTTGCAGAGATATGTATAACTAGACAGATTATAACGGCAATAAAAACTGCAACAAGACAAAAGCACATACCTCTTAATTCGTATGTATCTTTAAATAAGCCTATATATGATGAAGAATCAGAAAGAACATTATTAGATATAATAGCGACAAGTATAATAACTGATCCAGAAGAGTTAATAATAAGCAAAGAAGAGCTTAAAAATATAGAATCAAAGATGAATGAAATTTTAAGTAAATTAGAATTAGAAGTTTTAGAACTATACTTAAATGGCAAGTCTTATCAGTATATAGCTGATAGATTAGATAGAGATGTTAAATCAATTGATAATGCACTTCAAAGAGTGAAGAGAAAATTGGAAAAATATCTTGAAAACAGAAATAATTAATAGTAAAATACTTAGCATAAGCTTAATGTAAGCATTAACAAATATAAAAATAAGGGAGGAATTCAAAATGGCTAAAGCTAAATTTGAAAGAAATAAGCCACACGTT
>ERZ1463036.105-NODE-105-length-18701-cov-29.902821_pt1 | contig 18701 bp, 22 predicted proteins | sample MGYA00564485_ERZ1463036 | MGnify/ENA primary metagenome ERZ1463036 (study PRJEB39244, sample SAMEA3635127) | Helicobacter pylori | study: EMG produced TPA metagenomics assembly of PRJEB11511 data set (Assembly of a 5300-year-old Helicobacter pylori... | reverse complement strand
TTTCAATGAATTCTATAATTAATAGAAATACTAATTTAATTAAATTTTAAAATTGTCAAGTTAAATATATAAAACTAGATAACTTTTAATACTTATTTTATAATAAATCTTTCAATAGATAAAAATAATATTATATTATTTTTTATTCAAACTTAATTATTCATTTTCATCTTTATTTAAAGCTTGATCTTTTCTTTTTTTATCATTAACTAATGATGCTACAAGAGCAGTTGTTGCTGCTAGTAAAACTGTTAATTTACCTGTTTTTTTGATGTTCATATTTAAAACCATCCTTTCACATTCAAGCATTTATTCATATATTATAATCTATATTATACCATTTATTCTACAAATAATTCAAAATAAAAAGTATCTTAAAATAAGATACTTTTTATTTTGAATTATTTGAATTGATTTAATTCCTTATCGTATAAATAACTCGCCTCTTTTAGCTTATTTATTAATACATCTTTATCAATATCCATATCATAACATAAATTATCTAAATTTGAATAATAATCTCTTAACTTAAGATTTATTATACTTAAAAGTATATTTGAATCCATTTCTCTTATTTCTTCTGTTGTCATAACTTCACTTCCTATATATTATTATAAATCAGAAAAACTTATAACTTTTATATTATTTTTTAATAAATATTCTTTCATTTCATCTGATGTAAGTATTTCTAATTCTTTTTCTCTTATCGTATTATATGATGATATATTTTTAAGCTCTTCTCCATTATTAGATGGATGAGCCATAAATTCTACTGTATTATATTTATCTTTTAAATAATCCAATCTTTCTTTTAAATAATCTAAAGATATATTATTTAAATAAAATGAATTATCAAAATAATCCGGACAAACTACTCCTTTTTTTTCTAAAATATATTTATCTTCATTAAATGGACATCTCATAGGAACTCCTAATTCATCAGCTATATTTACTACTAAATTTAATATATCTTTATTAAATGCGTAAAAGTGATGGTGACTATCTATATGATTTATTTTCATTCCAGTCCTTTTAAACTTTTCTATTTGTGCTCTAATCTCTTTTTCAACCTCTATAATACTTACATCTTTAGGTATAAGATTAGGCTTTCTATAGAAATTGCCATTTTCATCACATATACTTTTTACTTCTGAAATTTCACTTACAGGTCTTCCACATGTAAAATTTAAGTGAATTCCCATTTCATTTATTCCAGAATCAAAAGCAAGTTTTATAGCTTCTTCAAAAAATGGCATATTTGCCATAGCACTTGTATCACCCATTATACCTTCTTTTAAACATTTTATTATTCCTTCTGATACACCTTTTGATAATCCAAAATCATCACCATTAATTAATAAGTTCATTTTCCCACATCCCCTTTTGTTGTTAATGTATATTAATTTTATTTTTTACCCTACTTACCAATAAAGTTGATATTATAAGAACTGAAAATTCAACTACTGGTATAGTCATCCAAACTCCATATAATCCAAGTAATTTTGAAAATATATTAAGTATTATAAATATCAATACTAATCCTCTCATTAAAGATAAAAAAATTGAAAACTTTGATCTTTCAATTGATTGTAAAAACCCAATATTTACAATGTTTGCACCTGCTGGTATAAATGCAACAAAATAAATCATAATACCTATTTTTGCAACTTCCATTAATTCATCTTTACTACTTGAAAATATGCTTACTAAAATTTGTGGTTCTAATATTCCTATAAAGAAAAATATTGTACCTAAAATAAAAGAAATCTTAGTTCCAATTTTATATATAGAAATGACTCTATCAAATTTATTGGCCCCATAATTTGTTCCTAAAAGTGGTTGTATTCCTTGAGATATTCCACTAAATATTGCAATAAATATTAATGCAACATTTGCTATTATACTATAAGCTGATACAGCTATATCTCCACCTATCCTTAATAATGTCATGTTAAACATAAGTATTACTATGCCACCTGATATTTCTAAAATAAAACTTGCAAATCCATTTGTAATTATTCTTTTTATATATTTATAAGAAAATCGTTTTATATTAAGTTTTATTCTACATGATTTTTTGAAAAAATGAGTAAGTAAAACCATTACCCCAAAACATTGACCTATAGTTGTTGCTAGTGCTGCCCCTTTCATACCCATATTTAATGGAAATATAAATATATAATCTAAAATTATATTTATAATATTTGTTACTATTATTGCCCACATAGAAACTTTAGGGTCATGATCATTTCTTACAAATACATTTAAACAATTAGATAATATGTACATAAAGCTTGCAGATAAAATAATTTTCAAATAATCCATTACTAATGATAAAAGCTCATTAGATGCTCCTAAAAGTATGGCTATTTTTTTTAAATTCAAACTTCCTACAATAGAAAATATTATTCCTATACCAAAAGCTATAACTATTGATGTTGTAAATATTTCATTTAACACATTATACTTTTTTCTTCCAATATTTATAGAAAGTAACGTAGCTCCACCAACTCCAAATATTAAACCTGTTGCAGTAAATGTACTATACACCGGTAATGAAATATTAAGAGCTGCTAAACCATTATTTCCAATTCCTCTACCAATAAACATAGTGTCCAAAAATATACATAAAGATAATCCAATCATCCCTATTATACTTGGTAACATAAACTTTAAAACTAAACTAATTATATTATCATTTATTGGATCTAATTTTTTCATAAATAGATACCTCGTTATTAAGTAAATTTACTAAATATCTTTAAGCCATTTAATGAGCTTATATAAACATCTATATATATATAAAATACTTTTGAAATATATAAATGTCAAGATTAACTATTCATTCAAAATACTATAAAAAATAATTAATTTTTATAACAGTATTCAAATAAATTTTTATAATATAAAATCGAAACACTTTAAATATTTAACTAAGATTAAATATTTAAAGTGTTTCATTTATTTGCTTAATATATCCTTAAGTGCATCATATGAAAAATTTATTATTTCTCCACATCCTACTTTACTTTTCTTTAAGTCTAAACATATTTCTGAATTATACTTTTCTCTAATTCTATTCATAAGTTCTTTTGAATACATTCTTGCTTCATTTTTATCTAATCTATTTTCCCTTCCCTTTAAGTATCCAATTATTAACACTGCAGCATTAACCGCTCCACAAAGACTTCCAACAGCTACTCCTGTACCCATTCCACTTCCTAATGCTACTGGAATATCAGTATTATATTCCTCGTTATATGACTTTATTATAGATTCTGCACAATTATAACCTTGACTATGATATTCTGATGGTTTTATCATTATAAATTCTCCTCAAATACTTTTTATTTTCTATACTATTAATAATATATCAAATTCTTATTTTTTTCTATTTAATTATAATATTTAAATACTATTTAATCAAAATAAAGTATAATTTATTTGAATATTAAATAAATATAAACTATATTATATAAAAATTTCTACTTTTTAATAATTTATATAAATACCAATTAAATAAACTACTATAAATAAATTACATATAAAATTTAAATCATTAAATATAATTAAATTCTATAGAGATAAATTTAATAAAATAAAAAAAGATGATTTTTAAAATCACCTTTTAATAATTTATAACTACTCTTCATCATAAAAATCTAAGTAAGAATGTTTTACTCCATCTTTTTCCCATCCTAAGATAGAATCTATAGAAACATTCTCTGCAGCTTTAAATATTGATTTATCAACACCATCAAAATTCTCTTTTAAGTTCTTTATTAATTCTTTTATTTCAAATCTCTTATTTCCAACTTTTTTAGCTGCAACCATACATGCACAATTAAGTGGCCATATACCACTATAGTTTATAAATCTTTTTATGTAATCTTCTTCTATAAGATACATCGGTCTTATAAGTTCTAAACCTTCAAAATTTTGTGATTTAAGTTTAGGAAGCATAGTTTTAAAATTGCCTGCATATAAAATATTTAAAAGTGTTGTTTCTATAACATCATTATAATGATGTCCAAGAGCTAACTTATTACATCCAAGCTCCTGTGCTTTTGCATATAATGATCCTCTTCTCATTCTTGCACAAAGATAACATGGATAATCACTAGCCTTTTCATCTATAACATTAAATATTCCTGATTCATAAATATGTGCAGGTATATTTAAGTAATTTAAATTATCTATTAATAATTCTTTTATTTGCTTATGATATCCTGGATCCATAGCAATAAATTCTAAATCAAAATTTATTTGACCATGTCTTTTAAGTTCTTGGAAAAGCTTTGCCATTAAAAGTGAATCTTTTCCACCAGAAATTGCAACAGCAATTTTATCTCCTTCTTCAACTAAATTATATTGCTTAATAGCCTTAATAAATTTAGACCAAATATTTTTTCTGTATCTTTTTACAATACTTCTTTCTATTTCTTTTAAAGGCTTTTTTTCTTCTTCTGGAATTAATCTTGGACATCCTTGTCCTGCTATATCGCTCATTTTATCACCTCATTCATCATGATATTATATCATCTTTTAAAAAAAAATAAAATTAAAAGCCAGAAAATAATCTGACTTTTAATTTTAATATTCATATATATTACTATTTTGACATATTGTAACTTTCAATGTATTTCCATCAACCATCTTTTTATATGAACATAAAAACTCATTTAATTCAGTATCATTTAAATCAATAGTTCTTTCACTTATTAATGTTACATATTCTTTATCTAAGTTTATTTTTACATCATTTATTTGATTTCTTATATAATACGTATCAACTGTTTTTGATTCTATTTTTTTATTATACTTTTCTTTAAAAGACATCTTTTTTCTCATTTTTTCATAATCCGGTTGAACATCTTCTAAACTCAAATCTAACCCCATACTCTTAAGATTTTCCTCCATACTAGAAGGATCAAAACCATATCTTTCCATAACCTTTTTTTGTATTTCAAAAAGTTTCTTTTGAGATATATTATTTTTTGCCATGTAGTCTGCAATATTAGTTGAAAAATCACTTAAATTCATTTCACCAGTTTGTGTTTTATAATATAAATCATAAATATAATTTTCAAATTTATCTATATCTTTCTCATTAACTCTATTTTTTAATTCATTAAAATCAATTATTCTATCATCACTCATAAATTTCAGCTCCTTAAAAAAATTTATGTCCCCTTAAATCATATTATATATCAAAATAGGATACCAAAAAAGTGGTATCCTAAATATTTTATCTTCCATTACTTAAAGATATTTTTGTTTTAATATTTTTATTATTTTCAATTATTTCTTTGTCTGCTGCTTTTAATAACTTCAATTGTCCATAAAGGTTTATTAAATACATTGGTATTACTAAAATTGATAAAAAAGGAATCATACTAACTATTAATGATGCTGCTCCGATAGCAATAGGAATTATACTAACATTATATTTTTTACATATTACAAAATACATATAAACTGAATATACAGTATATATAGCCATTGCAATATCACCAATTAAGCCTGTACTAAACATTGCAACTACCAAAGTAAATACAAAACCAATATTACCTTTTCCTAAGCTAATTAATATGTATGCATTACCAACTGGTATCCATGCAAGCCAAGGCTTATTTAATTTTTCCTTCTTAGCTATTTTATAAAGAGCTAGCGAAACAATAATATAGTTTATAAGTGAAAAGATAGTCATTACAATAAATATTGTACTTAATGATTTTATTAATTCTTCTGGCATTCTACTCCCCCTAATAAACAATTTAGTTTTATATATATTTTATCATAAAATAAAATATTTTAAACTATTTTGTAAATTTTTTAGATATTTAATGAATTTTATTTTTACTTTTTATGAATAATGATTATATATATACATAAACTAATGATTATTGTAAGGAGGTTTTTATTAAAATATGAATAAAAAAAATAAGAAAATAAAAAAAGTAAATATTAATTCACCTGAACCTAATGATGGAACATTTATAAACAGAAGTCCTAAAGATAGTTTTTCAGCTGAGGGAACTGTTAGATATGGTGAAGAAACCGATGTAGATGATATTTAAAAAATAAAGAGGTAATTAAAAATTACCTCTTTATTTTTACTCTATAATCATATTATCAAATATATCTAAAACTATATTTCTAAATAATTTATTTTGTGATAATACTTTATCTATTATTTCTACTTTTATATTCATAGATTTAAGCTTACTTAATATACTATCATCTTTATCAGATATAATATCTATATTAAAGTGATATCCCTTTGTTATAAGAATAGGAACTATAGCTATCTCTTTTATATTATCTTTCTTTATATCTTCTAACAAATATTTATAAGCCTCTTTATTATTGATTAAAGCTATATAGCTTTTATCTAGCTTTTTATTAATTTCTATAGCTTTATTTATATATTTTTCTTCAAAGTTATCTTTACTTCCTAATATTCCATGACAAATAAATAATATATTTTTATATTTATTTATGTAAAAATCTATTAAATCTTCTCTCTCCTCCATTAAAGGTTTTGTAACTTTAATTTTCTCAAAGTACTTTTTATATTCTTCTGTAGCTTCTAATACCTTTAAGTACTCTTTTCCTCTAGATAAATACAGAGCTTCTACATAAACTATTTTATAATTATTATTTTTAAGTTCTTCTAAAGTTTCTTTATAACCCTTTATATCTAAAGATAACTTATTAAGCATTTTTTCACTGGTTAAAGAAAAGAAATAATCATATTCTTTTCCATACTTATCTTTTACATCTTTTAAAAATGGCAATAAGTACTTATTAAAACCTTCATCTTTTGCTGTTCCAAAAGCTACAATAACAACAGCTTTTTTAATATTCAACTTACTTCACTTCACTTTTTGCAAATTCTTCAAAACTAACTAAAAATTTATCTATATGTTCTTCTTCATGTTTTACTGATAAAAATAATGCTTCAAATTGTGAAGGTGGTATATTAAATCCATCATTTATCATATGAAGGAAGTATCTTTTAAATCTATTTCCATCACACTTCTTAACATCTTCATAGTATTCAACTTTTTCTGCATCAGTAAAAAATACTGTCATCATTCCACCAACTCTATTTACAACAGTTCCAATTCCATACTTATTTGAAATTTCTTTTATACCACTTTCAAACTTTTGTCCTAATCTTTCTATATGCTCATACCAATTTAAATTATTTTTAAGTTTCATTAAAGTCGAAAGACCTGCTGCCATAACAATAGGATTACCTGACATAGTTCCTGCTTGATACACTCCCCCAAGAGGTGAAAGATTTTCCATTATTTCTTTCTTTCCACCATAAGCTCCTGATGGAAGACCACCGCCCATTATTTTAGCATAAGTTACTAAATCTGGCTTATCCTCAAAAAGACTTTGTGCTCCTTTAAATGCAGCTCTGAATCCGCTCATTACTTCATCAAATATTAAAAGTGCTCCATATTCATCACACAGTCTTCTCAATGTTTTTATAAAACTATCTTTAGCTTTTATAACTCCCATATTACCTGCAACTGGCTCTATAATTACGCAAGCAATATCATCACCATATTTTGAAAATAATTCTTCCATGCTATTTTCATCATTATATATACCTATTAATGTATTTTTTATACTACCTTCTGGTATACCTAATGAGCCTGCTATTCCTTCTGTAAGAACCCCTGAACCTGCTTCAACTAAGAAACCATCAAAGTGACCATGATAACATCCAGCAAATTTCACTATTTTATTTTTCTTAGTGTATCCTCTTGCAAGTTTTATAGCACTCATAGTAGCTTCTGTTCCTGAATTAACCATTCTAATCATATCTACTGTATCTAGGTTTTCACACATAAATTTGCTCATTTCAAGTTCAAGCTTAGTTGGGGCTCCAAAAGCTAATGCTCTTTTTGACTCATTATTTATTGCATTAACAACATCTTTATCACAATGTCCAAGTATCAATGGTCCCCATGCTAAAACAAAATCTATATACTCATTATCATCTTCATCTTTAATAATAACTCCTTCTCCACTTTTTATTACTGGAGGAGTTATTCCCATATCCTTAAAAGATCTAACTGGACTATTTACACCACCTGGCATATAAATTTTTGATTCTTCAAATATTTTTTTATTCATCATAATTAATATCTCCTTACTTTCTTAAAAGCTTAGAAGCTTCTAATGCATGATAAGTAATTATTATATCTGCTCCTGCTCTTTTCATTGATGTTAAGGTTTCAAGTATTATTCTATCTTCATCTATTAGTCCCATTTTTCCAGCAGCTTTTATCATAGCATACTCTCCACTTACATTATAAACACATACAGGAAGATTGACTGTGTCTCTAACTTCCCTTACTATATCTAAATAAGAAAGAGCTGGTTTTACCATTACAATATCTGCTCCTTCTTCTATATCATATAAAACTTCCTTTATAGCTTCTCTTCTATTTGCTGGATCCATTTGATATGTTTTTCTATCACCAAATGAAGGTGCTGAATTTGCAGCTGCTCTAAATGGTCCATAATAAGCTGAACAATATTTTGCTGAATAGCTCATTATTGAAACATTTTTAAATCCTTCTTTATCAAGAGCTTCTCTGATTCTATAAACTCTTCCATCCATCATATCAGATGGAGCTATAACTTCTGCTCCAGCTTTAGCATGTGATACAGCTATTTTACATAAATAATCTAGTGTTTCGTCATTATCTACATCATGATTATGTATTATTCCACAATGACCATGGTCTGTATATTCACACATACAAACATCTGTAACGATTAAAATATCTTTTGTTATTTCTTTTATCTTTCTTATAGCTTTTTGAACAATTCCATCTTCTGCAAATGATTCACTACCACAACAATCTTTATGATCTGGTATACCAAATAAAATTACTCCTTTTATTCCAAGCGTTACAGCTTCATTTATAACTCCATCTAACATATCTATTGAATAATGATATACATCAGGTAAAGATTCTATTTCTTTTTTTATTCCATTACCTTCAACAACAAATAATGGTAATATAAAATCTTCAGGAGCTAATGAAGTTTCTCTTACTAAACTCCTCATATTTTCATTTACTCTTAATCTTCTTCCTCTTTTTATCATTTTAATGCACTTCCTTTAATATATCCTTTATCTCTTTTAAAAATCCTTCTTGTGAATGTTCCTTACAAACAAATGAATTTACTCCACTTTCATTTAATGCTTTATTTGTTATAGGTCCTATTGCTATACAAATTTTTTCTTTTATTTTATTAAGACCAACCATTTCTTTCATATTTTCAAAAGTTGATGGTGATGTAAATAATATTGCATCAACTTCATCAAAAGCTTTAGTATTTTTAACTTCACCTTTTGTTACATCATAAACATTTATTTTTGTAACTATAGCTCCTAATTTTTTAAGTTCCTCAGCTAAGAAAGGTCTGCTTTTTGATGATGAAGGTATAAGGATTCTGTCCCCTTCCTTTATAAAAGGTTTTATAGTATCAAAAAGTTTTTCTCCAACAAATTCTCTTGAAGTTTTAAAAGGAATTATTCCTCTCATTTCTAAAGCTTTAGTTGTTGCTTTTCCAATAGATGATACTTTCGCTTTTATATTTCTAACATCAATCTTTTCTTTAACTAAATAATCAAAAAATTTATTAACTCCGTTTACAGAAGTAAATAATATATGGTCAAATATACTTAAATCATCTTTAATACTATCTAATTTATCTGATGTATCTTTTATGACTATAGAATTTATTTCTGTAACTTCAGCACCTAATTTTTTAAGTTCAACTTTTAAATCCTTTGATTGTTCCTTTGAACGTGTTATACATATATTTTTTCCAAATAAAGGTTTATTTTCATACCATGATAATTCACTTTCTAAAGATACAACATCTCCAATTACTATTATACATGGAGATTGTAAATTTGCTTCTCTAGCTTTATCACCTATATTCTCTAAATTCCCAATAACTTTTTTCTGTTTTGAAGAAGTTCCTCTCATAACTACAGCAGCTTTAGTATTTCTATCTTTTCCATATTTTATAAGTTCACTTGTAATTCTATCAATATTTGAAAGTCCCATCATAAATACTAAAGTTCCATTTTCTTTAGCTAATGCTTCATAATTTACATTTAAATCTTTAGCTGACATTCCAGTTACAATATGAAAACTTTGTGCTATTCCCCTATGTGTTATTGGAATTCCAGCATAATTTAATACAGCTATAGGTGATGTAACTCCTGGTATAACTTCAAATTCTATACCAGCTTCTCTACATGCTATAACTTCCTCTCCACCTCTTCCAAATACATATGGATCTCCGCCTTTTATTCTTCCTACAATATGACCTTCTTTTGCAAGTTTTACAATCATATCATTTATTTCTTCTTGTGTTTTATAATGAGCTCCTGGCTCTTTTCCACAATAATAAACTTCACAATCTTCATTTAAATAATTTAAAATATTATTTGAAACTAATCTGTCATAAAGTACTGCTGTACATTCATTTATTACTCTCTTCGCTTTTAAAGTTAAAAGTTCCTCATCTCCTGGTCCTGTACCTATAATATAAGCTTTACTCATAAGTTTCCTCCTAAATCCTACTCACTTAATATTTTCTTTGCTAAAGTTTTTCCTAATTCTTCACCATTATTTTTATGTCCTAATATGTCTTTTTTAACTACTTTCCCATTAACTAAAAAAGTTCCTATCATATATAAATTATCATCTTGAATTTCAGAATAAACTCCAATCATACTATGGCAATCTCCACCTAAAGCTCTCATAAAGCTTCTTTCCGCTAATACTTGTAATCTAACTTCTTTATTATCAAGCTTCTTTAAAACTTCTTTATTTTCTAAACTTTCAAGACACTCTATTCCAAGAGCACCTTGTCCAACTGCTGGTAAAAATTCTTTAGGATTAAAATAATCTGTTATTATATCTTCCATGTTTAATCTTTTAAGTCCCGCTGCAGCAAGTATTATTCCATCCATATTTTCGTCTTTCATTTTTTTAAGTCTTGTTTGCACATTACCTCTTATCGGAACAATATTTAAATCTGGTCTAAGTTCTTTAAGCATAACCTCTCTTCTTAAACTACTTGTTCCAATTACTGCACCTTTTTTTAATTCATTAAAATGAATACCATTTGCTGATACAAATACATCTCTTATGTCTTCCCTTTCAGGTATACATATAAGTTCAAAGCCCTCAGGAAGTTCATGTGGTACATCTTTCATACTATGTACAGCTATATGAGCTTCTTTTTCTATCATTTTCTGCTCTATTTCCTTAACAAATAAACCTTTTCCACCTATTTTATTTAAAGTTATATCTAATCTTCTATCTCCTTCAGTTATAACTAGAAGTTTTTCACCCTCTACATTAACTGTCTTTAACAAATCTATAAATCTATCTGCTTGAACTTGTGCCAGCATAGATTTTCTTGTTGCTACTACAAATTTCATTTTTTCACCCTACCTAATATAAAATAATTTATCTACTAAATCATTATCATAAAAAAGATTTAATAAAATCTTCTCCTTACCTTTATCTACAGCTAATTTAAAATCATCACTTATTATAAAATCTAATATTTCATTTTTATTACAATCAATATTTTTTAAATTATTTCTAATTATAGAAGTTACTTTTATAAATTCATCTAAATTTTTAGCTTCATTTAATATTTTATTTGATACAAACCTTGCCCCCTTAGGATTTCCTCTTAAAGTATTAATACCTATAATAATTTCATTAGAACTTATATTCATAGGTATCATTCCCATACTTTTTGTTGTATCATTACAATTTATATATATTTTATCTTCAGATTTACAATCTTCTATTATATTATACATAACATATTCATTATCTATTGCAATAATAATTATATGTTTCCCTTTTAAATATGTTTTATTATATTCATCTTTTATTATTTTTAAATTTTCATCTTTTACTTTATAAAAATCTTCACTTATATCTTTTCCAACAACAACAACTTTACTTCCACTTTTTAAAAAAGTATTTGCTTTAATAAAAGCTGCTCTTCCAGCACCAATTACTAATACATTTAAACTTTCTGGTAAAAGTGAAATCATTAATCTATTTAAACTTCCTCTATGAATATTTTCTCTAAAATCCTCATGCATTCATTACCACGACCTTTTATAGTTTCTTCCTTCAAAACTTCTATAGCCTTATTTACATAAGCATCAGATGTACTTTTCATAAGCATTTTTACTAGCTTATCTTCTTTACTTTCTTTATTTTTAAATGTTTCATACCTTTTCTTATAAATTAAATCTCCGTGCTTTTTAAAATTTATTATATATGGCGTTACTTCTCTAAGCCTTCTCCAATTATTATAAACTTCTATGTACTCATCTATTAAATAATAAAATTCTTTCATTCTTTGAACTCTAAGTTCTTTATTTATGTCATCTACTTTACTAATTTCATCTATGTTATAAACAGTAACCCTATTTATATTTTTAACTTCTTCACTAACATCTCTTGGAAGTGCTAAATCAAATATTATAATATCATTACCTTCAATATTTATTTCTTTTTCTGTAATTACTGTATGAGGTGCTGAAGTACAAGATATTATACAATCAACACTATTTATGTACTTTTCTCTATCATTAAAACTTATTACTTTAATATTTTCTTCTTCATAGCTTAAAGAACTTACATTTCTTACTGCTATAATTATCTCTTTAACATTGTGAGATAACAAATGCTTCACAACAAGCTTCCCTACATCCCCATGTCCTAAAACCATAAATTTTTCACAATTACTTTCAATAGCCTTATTAACAGCAATTGATGCTGATGACACTGGTATTTCATAAAGCTTAGCCTCATTTCTAAATTTCTTACCACATGTTATTCCCTCTTGAAATAATCTTTGAAGTTCTAAATTTATTGATTTTGCTTCTAACGCATACATATACGCATCTTTCACTTGACCTAAAATCTGATCTTCTCCTAATATTTTAGAATGGAAACCACATATTACTTTAAATAAATGTATTGCTGCTTCATCACCTTCTATATAAAAAATATATTCTCTTAATTCCTCTTCCCAATTTAATGCTTTAAATATTTTTTCTAAAGCCTCTTTTTTAGATAAAGAATGATTAAAATATATTTCTGTCCTATTACAAGTACTTAATATAACTACTTCTTCAAGGCTTGCCTTTAGTTCCTTTGTTGCTTTTTCTCTAAGGGTTTGCTTTATAGAAAATTTTTCCCTTATGTGCAATGGAATATGTTTGCGTATTCCTAAAACTGCTATCATCTTCTCACTCCATTAATTAATTTATATAAATTTATAAAATATTATTTATAACTATCTTTAACATTATACAACGTTTTATATTTATCTTCTATTTTATTTTTTTATTATATTTTATTAAATAAAAATATCACTAGAAAATTGACTTTCAATATAAATTGTAAATCAGATTCTAGTGATATTCAAATAACTTTTTATTATATTTTATATAAACTCGTAGTTATATGAGATTTAGAACTAAAAATTATTAAAGATTAGGATATTTTATTCCACTCCAGTAAACATTATTTTTCATTATAGCTTCATCTGAAAGAGTAACTCCTTCTAAAGCCCATTTTTTCCATTCCATAAAGCCTGTTCTATCAATAATATATCCAATATGCTCTTTTCCACCTGGTGCATCTTTTGCTATATATTCTTTTACGTATTTATACGTATTTTCTATAATTTTAACTATACTATCTTCATCAGCCCAAATTAAAAAGTCTTCTCCAAGTCTTGGATTTTTCTTTCCTGTTCTTCCCATTATTGAAAGTCTATAATATTTTTCTTTACTTCTAGTCCAAGCTCTTGTAGGACATGACATTACACATTCTCCACAACCAATACACTTACTAGCATCTCTTTTTACTTTATAATTTTCAAAAGTTAATGCTCCTGTAGCTTTCTTCTTACAAGCTTTAACACAAGCTCCACAACTTACACATCTGTAATAATCATATTGTGGTTTTGTCATACCTATTATTCCAAAGTCGTGCATTCTAGCCTTTATACAATCATTTGGGCATCCAGTAAGAGCTACCTTAAAGTGAAGATCATTTGGGAATATTGCTTCTTCTATTCTTTTTGCGAAATTAGTTGTATTATAATTTGCAAAAGGACAAACATTATTTCCTATACAAGCTGAAACATTTCTTGTTCCTGCTGCTGTATATCCTTCGCCTTCAACTTCTTGATTTATTTGAAGTCCTTCTATTATAGGTTGAAGCATTTTATTAACTTCATCAATATTTTCAAATTTAATTCCTGGAATTTCAAATCCTTGTCTTGTTGTTATATGAACAGATCCATTACCATACTTATCTGCAATTTCTTGAATCATTCCTAAATATTTTGAATCTAAGTGTCCTCCTGGTACTCTAACTCTTGAAGCTGTAATTCCTCTTGTTTTAGTTACTCTGAACGCATTTTTCTTAAGCTTCTTTGTATTCATATCCATAAAAACGTTCCTCCTAATCTATTAAAAGTTTACCTTTTGTATAATTAAATACTGGACCATCTAAACATATATATGTATCATCTATCTTACAATGTCCACATTTTCCAAGTCCACAACACATTTTTCTTTCTTGAGAAATCCATATATTTTCTTCTTTTATTCCAAGTTTTAAAAACTCCATTACAGTAAACTTCATCATCATAGGTGGTCCGACAACTATAACTTGAACATTTTCTTTATCTTTAATCTCAAGTTCAGGTATGAACTTAGTTACAAGACCAGTATGTCCAGTATATCCTTCTTCTGCTGAATCAACTGTAACTATTAAGTTCATTTTATCTTCCCAAGCTTTTAAATCATCTTTAAAAAGCATATCTTTTGGGCTCTTAAATCCTGTAATTAAAGTTAAACCATTAGTTTCTGAAGAATTATTAGCAAAATAACTTACAACTCCTCTAACTGGTGAAAGTCCTGTTCCTCCAGCTACAACTATTAATTCTTTATTTTTATAATTATCCACATCGAATCCATTTCCATATGGTCCTCTCATGAATAACTTGTCTCCAACATAATTTTTAAATATTTCATTTGTAACTTTACCAACTCTTCTTATTGTTAAATCAACAAAATTTTCACCTATTCCACTTACTGATATTGGAGCTTCACCATATCTTGGAATTGATACTTCAAAGAATTGTCCTGGTTTTACATCGCCCTTAAATTCCATTCTAAATGTATATTCTATATCTGTATGTTCAATTACTTCTAATATTTTTGAAGGAAATGGTATATAATCATTATTTATCATTTGCGTTCACCTCGTCCATTGCATCTTGTAATTTATTTATACATCCTGATACACTTATGTACTCTGGACATATGTCATCACATCTTCCACATCCAACACACATATGGTATCCCCATCTTTTTTTATAATCATATACTTTATGCATGATCTTGAATCTCATCTTTTCACCATTTGATTTTCTAAATTCATGTCCACCAGCCATTGTAGTATATCCTGGAACTTGGCATGAAGCCCAAACTCTTCTTCTTTCTCCTACATTTTCATTATCGCTGTAATATATGTCTTGCATTGAATTACAAGTACAAGTTGGACAAACAAATGTACATCTTCCACAAGCTATACATCTTTCTGAATATTCATCCCACATTTTTGATTTAAATATATTTATATTTAAATTTTCTGGTATATTAACACTTACCTTATTTTCTAAAACAAAATCTGGTTTTATTTCTTCTTCTTTTTTAGGAATATCATTAAAATAGCCATTAAGTTCTTCATCTTTTATATCTAAGTATGCATATTCATCTGTAACTTTTAAATAAGCATCATAGTTTTCTGATTTATTTGTTCCCATATCAACACAATAACAGCTATCAAAGCTATTTTCACATCCCATAAGAACAAACTTTACATTATCTCTTATTCTTTTATAATAAGGATCTTCAAAGCCATTTCTTAAATAAATATCATCTAATCTTTTAACAGCATGTAAATCACAGCTTCTTAAGAATATTATTTGTGGCTTTTCTTTATAGTCTGGTACTTTATATTCATCTTGGTTAAAAAATAATATTGTTTCTGTTATAGGAATTAATGCTTCCTTATATGAATAATCTGATTTTTTGTTAAATTCAATATCCTCTACTTTTTTAACTACATCGTATCTCACAACATCTGTTTCTGATGATCTTCCAGCCCCTTCTATAACAGTTGGTGCCATAATCTTATAACTTTTTGATAAGTTTTCAAAAACATCATTTAAATCTTTAGTTCTAATTTTAAATCCCATAATAAACTCCTTCCTAATGAGCTCTTTTATTTGTTGAAATTATATAATAAGGGATTGCTACAAATACTACTCCTCCTACAATATTTCCTAATGTTACAAATAATAAGTTATACAAACTTCCTATTATATTAACATCTCCATAAGGTACTAAATTTCCAATAGTAAGTAATGACATATTTGCTATACTATGCTCAAAACCTGTTGTAAAGAATGCATATACACAAAGTGTAATCATTAGAATTTTTCCTAACTCATCCTTCATTCTGTAACAACACCATACAGCTAAACAAACTAATATATTGCAGAGAATTCCTCTTATAAACAATTCTCCTGGAATAACATTAATTTTATTCATAGCATATTCTGCCATATATTCACCTGAAATACCTCTCCAAAGCCCTGATGCATAATAAAGTATCGCTATTAAAACTGACCCAATAAAATTACCAAAGTAACTAACTCCCCATATTTTTATTAAATCATTAAATTTAATTTCTTCACCTAAGCATCCTGATGTCATAACTAAAGCATTACTCGTAAAAAGTTCTGCTCCTGCAAAAATAACCAAACTTAACGCTACTGAAAACGAAAGTCCCATAACTATTTTTGTAAATGGCGATCCAGCTTCATTTAGTGTACCTCCAACTGTATAAGAAAGTATTACTCCAAATCCCACAAAAAGACCTGCAAGAATAGCACTAACAAAATAACCTCTTAAATTATTAGTTAATAGGTTAGTTTTCTTTCTAGATAGTGCTACAATCTTATTAAAATCTTCTAAATACATTTTTAATTCCCCCTAATTATATTCCCTTTCTTTTTTCTTATCTGTGATAATTATCACAAACCTTTAAAATAATTAGACAAATTGTCTCTATTAATTATAATAACTTTTTTATTTTCTCTTCTTATAAGCCCCTCCTTCTCTAATATTTTTATAGCTCTTGAGATAGTTTCTCTTGGCATTCCAAACATATCCGAAAGATATGTAATGCTTATTTTTAAATTAATTAAAATCTCATCCCCACATTCTACCCCATAATCCTTAGATAGCTTCCACAGCTTAGCTGCAAGCCTTTTCTCAATTTTAAGAGGAGTAGAATTTTTCATTTGTCTATATAATCTTCTAACCTTTAAAGATAATGAATCTAAAACTTTTTTTGCTAATTCAAAATCTTCACTCATAACTTTTATAAAGTTATTTCTATCAAAAACATATATATATCCTTCGTCAAACATTTCACAACTTATTGATGCCTTCATTCTTTCTAATATAACTTCATTTAATATATTTCCTTCTCCTAATATAAATATTATTTTTTTATGTGCAGCTTCATTTAATTTGTATAAAGATACTTTTCCACTTTGTACTATGTAAATTTCATCTATATAATCTTTATCTCTAAATACATGTTGTTCTTTCTTAAAGTGAACCTTTTTACCTATTTCACATAATTTTCTTAACGTTAATTCATTAATGCCTTTAAGCATTTTACATGATTTTAATTCATTTAAATCTATCATTTTATCACCTATTCGTGTTTATTTCTATCTTACTATACTTTACATTATATATATTTTTCAACTGTTTTATAAATTTATATTTGGATAATTTTTATTAATCTGGAAATAATAAAAATATTAAAATTTTAGGAGGAAAATAGTATGAGAATTCCAAATCATATTGGTATAATTCCAGATGGAAATAGAAGATATGCTACATCAGTAGGTTTAACCAAGGACAAAGGATACTCTCTTGGAATACTACCAGGACTTATATTATTTAAACAGTGCCAAAAACTAGGTATTAAAGAACTAACTTATTATGGATTTACAATTGATAATACAAAAAGACCTTCTGAACAAAAAAAAGCATTTATAAATGCTTGTATAGAATCAGTAAAATTACTACAAAAAGAAGACTGTGAAATATTAGTTATAGGAAATAAAGATTCTAAAAACTTTCCAAAAGAACTAATACCTTACACAAAGCGTAAAGTATTTGGAAAAGGTGGAATAAAGGTAAACTTCTTAATTAATTACGGTTGGGAATGGGATCTTTACTCATTAAAAAATAGTAATAATAAATACAAAAATATAATTAATTATATTCAATCAAATGACATCTCTAGAATAGATTTAATAATTCGTTGGGGAGGTAGAAGAAGACTAAGTGGATTTTTACCTGTTCAATCAGTTTATTCGGACTTTTATGTTATAGATGATTTATGGCCTAATTTTAATGAAAATCATTTATTCCAAGCACTAAACTGGTATAACGAACAGGATATAACTTTAGGTGGATAGAGTTTATAATCCAAATAATAAAA
>ERZ1463036.104-NODE-104-length-18720-cov-14.681972_pt1 | contig 18720 bp, 17 predicted proteins | sample MGYA00564485_ERZ1463036 | MGnify/ENA primary metagenome ERZ1463036 (study PRJEB39244, sample SAMEA3635127) | Helicobacter pylori | study: EMG produced TPA metagenomics assembly of PRJEB11511 data set (Assembly of a 5300-year-old Helicobacter pylori... | reverse complement strand
AGATCTAACGGGTGACTGGAGTTCAGACGTGTGCTCTTCCGATCTTGGTAACTCTTGACTCTTCATTGTTCTAACTTGAACTGGTGAAGTTTGAGTTCTAAGTAATAACTCTTCATTTATATAGAAAGTATCGCTCATATCTCTAGATGGATGATCTTTTGGTGCATTTAATGCATCAAAGTTATTTTCTATAGTTTCAACTTCTGGACCTTCTGCTATAGAGAATCCCATTCCTATAAATATTTCATTTACTTCATCTATTATTTGAGATATTGGATGCTTTTTACCAACTTTAACTGGTCTTGATGGCATAGTTACATCTATAACTTCTTCTGATAATTTTCTTTGTTTTTCTGCTAACTTTAACTCTTCTTTCTTTGAAGATATAGCACCTTCTATAGCCGCTCTAACTTCATTAGCAACTTTACCTATTACAGGTCTTTCTTCTGCTGATAATTTACCCATTTCTTTTAGGATTGATGTTATCTCACCTTTTTTACCCATATACTTTACTCTTAAACTTTCAACAGCTTCTATACTAGAAGTATCTTTAATTTCATTTAATGCAGCTTCTTGTAAATTAAGTAATTTTTCTTGCATTATATTAATTCACCCTTTCGCAGTTTTTTGTATAAAAAAAGTCCTTCATCCCTATCTAGGGACGAAAGACTATTATTCGCGGTACCACCCTAGTAGCTTAATAATTAATAAATTATTAAACCACCTCTAATAAACTTAACGCGTTTTAACGTTAAAGCCTACTATAATTTCAGCTTTAATACTCCAGAGGGAACTTCTTTTGAATACTTAGAAAGTACTCACAGCCTACGGTACTTATCTCTGTACTAAGTTAATTCAAAATACTTTTCTCTTTCATAGTATTTGATAATATTGTTTTTGCGTTTAATTATATCATACTATGTATAATGTTTACAAGGTGTTACACTAAGTATTTCTTTATTTCGTACATTAATATTGCAGAGCTTATAGCTGCATTTAATGATTCTGCATTACCATATATAGGTATTTTGACCAACATATCAGATTTTGATACTAGTTCATCATTTATTCCATTGGCCTCATTCCCTATTACTAAAGCTGTCTTGTAATTATATTCAACTGTGTTGTAGTAATTATTTGTATTTAAATAACTTGATACTATATCAAAATTCTTTAATTTTAAAATTCTTAGAGCTTCTTCTTGAGTAGCATGTATTATATTCATATCAAATATAGAACCCATAGTAGATCTTATAACCTTTGGATTGTATATATCTACACATCCTTTTAATGCAATTATTGCATCTACGCCTGCAGCATCTGCTGTTCTTATTATTGTCCCCATATTACCTGGATCTTGTATTCTATCTAATATTAATACAAATTTATGTTCATCTTTTAAATACTCTTCTATATTTCTTTGTTTAAAGTTTACTACTCCTAAAATTCCTTGAGTGTTTTCCGTATCTATTAATTCATTGAATATTTTGTTATTAGTTTTATAAATTTTTATATTATTAGTTTTTAGAGTATCTAAAAATTTAAGATGTTCTTCTTTATTTTCAAAATCTTCATTTATAAATACATAATCTAGACTAGCCTTACATTCTATTGCAAGAGTTAATATTCTATATCCCTCTATTATAAATTTAGATTCTTTATTTCTATTTTTAGTTTTAAGTAATGATTTCGTATATTTTACTTTATTATTATCTTTAGCTGTTATTATTGTAGGCATTATTACTTTCTCCTAATAAATTCTTCATTTTCTGATGCTATATTACTTATATGGCTATTTTGACCTATTACAACTAAGATACTACCTGCTTTTAACTCTTCATCTGGAGCTGGAGTAACATTTATGCTCTTACCTGTTTTTATAGCTAATACAGTTATCTCAAACCTAGCTCTTAAGTTTAATTCAACCAAAGTCTTTCCTACCCAACTATTTGGTGTTACTATCTCTACTATTGAGTAATCTGGATCTAATTCTATATGATCTAGTATATTATCAGAAACTAAGTTATGTGCAACTCTAACACCCATATCTCTTTCTGGGAATACTACTCTATCCGCTCCTATTTTATATTGAACTTTAGCTTGTAGCTCATCTTTTGCCTTACATACTATATGAGGTACACCCATTTCTTTTGCTATAAGTGTAGCCATTATAGATGCTCTTATATCCGAACCGATGGCAACTATTGCAACATCAAAGTTACCTAGCCCTAAAGATCTTAATGATTGCTCATCTGTTACATCTACTATAGCAGCATGAGTTACTTTATCTGCTATATTTTGTATAATTTCTTCACTTTTATCTATAGCCATTACTTGATGACCTAAAAGATGCATAGTTGTCGCAACTGATGCTCCAAATCTTCCACAACCTATAACTATATATTGCTTCATTTCCTTCGTCCTCTCCACACTTAAATTTTTCTTTACTATAAGTAAAGGTTATATTATCCAACTATTATCTTCCCTTCAGGATATCTTATAGGAGGATTTTTCTTTGTTTTTCTAGACATTATCGCCATAAATATTGTAAGAGATCCAACTCTTCCCATAAACATAAATAGCATTATAAATATCTTTCCTAATGTACTTAAATTAGGACTTCCACCTAGACTTAATCCAACTGTAGCAAATGCTGATACTACTTCAAAACCTGCTTCTATTAAGCTAAAGCTTGGGTCAGTTATAGTTATAATTATAGTTCCAGATAAAACAACGATTATACCTATAAGAAATATTCCTAATGATTTTCTAACTATTGATGTTCCAATTCTTCTTTCCCCTACTTCTATGTCTTCTTTTCCAAGTATAAATGATTTAACAGTTAGAACTAAAGTAGCTATAGTCGTAACCTTTACACCACCACCTGTAGATGCAGGAGCTGCACCAATAAACATTAGTATTATCATTATAAATAAACTATTCTCATGCATTGCTGTTAAATTGACTGTGTTGAATCCTGCTGTTCTAGTTGTTACCGATTGGAAGAACGATGCAAGCACTTTTCCACCAAATCCTAACTTTCCTATTGTTTTAGGATTGTTGTATTCTAATACTAAAATAAGTGACGTACCTACTAATATTAATGCCACTGTTGTAATTAATACTATTTTAGAATGTAAATTTAATTTAGATAATTTTCTATTTTTTATTATATCTAAAATTACAGGGAATCCTAATCCCCCAAATATTATAAGTAATGAAATTGTAACACTTACTGTAAAGTTATTTACATAGTATGTTAATGATGTAAACTTACCTGAAACTGGCCCCATTAAATCAAATCCTGCATTACAGAAAGCTGAAATAGCATGGAATATACTATACCAAGTTCCTTTTAATAGCCCAAATTGAGGTATAAATACTGTTGATAAAATTAACGCTCCTATACCTTCTATGGTAAATGTCATTAATAATACATACCTTGTTAGCTTAACTAATCCTGATAAATCAAATTGATTCAAAGACTCTTGAATTAATAGTCTTTCTTTTAGATTTATTCTTTTTTTGGTTATAAGTGCAAATAGCGTGGTTATTGTCATAAATCCTAAACCACCAATTTGAATAAGTAGTATTATTACTACGTGTCCAAACCCATTCCAATAAGTTGCTGTATCTGCCATTATTAAACCTGTTACACATACAGCTGATGTTGAAGTAAATAAGGCATCTATAAATCCGATGCTTTCTCCGCTTTGTGTTGCTATAGGCAGATTTAGTAGAAGCGCTCCAATTAATATAACACTAGCAAACCCTAATACCATTACTTGAGTTGGCTGCATTTTATTTATAAGAGCAAAAAATCGCTTAAATATGGTGTTCATCTATATTTATGCCTCCTTCTCGCTTTATAGCTAATAAGTTTTTTCTCATTAGACACATGCTTCTTTTCAATTATTACTATATTATATTCCAAAACCTATATAAAAACAATAAAGGATATGTAAATTAGCCTATTTAAAATATTCACAATTTATAGGCTTCTTTTACATATTTTTAACAAAACGTATTCAGATTATATAAGTTTTTATTTTTTTATAGAGTATAAATTTTATAATTTTATAGATATAAAAAAAGCCTTTGAATAAAATTCAAAGGCTTTTTATGAACTTAACTATTTAATTAAGCTAATTTTGACTTAGCAACTTCTACTAATTTAGCGAATCCTTGAGGATCGTTTATAGCCATTTCAGATAACATCTTTCTGTTAACTTCAACACCTGCTAATTTTAATCCGTTCATGAATCTTGAGTATGATAATCCATGAGCTCTAGTTCCAGCGTTTATTCTTTGTATCCAAAGTTTTCTGAAGTCTCTCTTCTTTAACTTTCTTCCTATATATGCGTTCTTTAACGCCTTCATTACGAATGTATTAGCTGGTCTGTATAACTTGCTTCTAGATCCTCTGAATCCTTTTGCAAGCTTTAATATTTTCTTATGCTTTTTACGAGCGTTCATTGCTTTTTTAACTCTTGCCATCTCTGTGACCTCCTTTGTTTTTCTCTTTTAAAATTTCTATTTTAATTTAATCCGATTTTTAGTATGGTAATAATTGTGCTATTCTTCTAGCATCACCTTCACTAACTATTCCTGCTTTTCTTAATTGCATCTTAGTTTTAGCAGCTTTCTTAGTTAATATATGTCTTCTGAAAGCTTTAGCTCTCTTTAATTTTCCACTTCCAGTTTTTTTGAATCTTTTAGCAGCTCCTCTATGAGTTTTCATTTTAGGCATTTTTATTTCCTCCTCTCAGTTTATCATCTATTTTTTTGGATCTATGATTACAACCATGTTATTGCCCTCAAATTTTGGTGGCTTTGCTGGTTCTCCAAACTCTTTTACTATATCTATAAACTTAAGCATTACTTCTTTTCCAAGATCTTTATGTCCTAATTCTCTACCTCTAAATCTTAGCTCAACCTTAACTTTATCTCCTTTTTTAAGGAACTTTATAGCGTTGTTAGCCTTAGTATTTAAATCATTTGATTCTATACCTGGTCTAAGTCTTACTTCTTTAACAGTTACAACTTTCTGCTTTTTCTTAGACTCTTTTTCTTTTCTAGCTTGTTCATACTTATACTTACCATAATCCATTATTCTGCATACCGGTGGTTGTGCATTAGGTGATATCATAACTAAGTCTAAGTTTCTTTCGTTAGCTATTAATTGAGCTTCTCTAGCTGACATTATTCCTAATTGTTCTCCATCATGTGAAAGAACTCTTATTTCTTTTTCTCTTATTTGTTCGTTGATTGCTAATTCCTTGCTAATGGTAGGACACCTCCAAATTTTTCATATAAAATAAAAGGCGAATGATATAATCACCCGCCATATAAGTCAACAAATTTATATAAACCTAAACATATTGAAATAATATATTTAAAGTTTTGAACTTATATTTACCAGACAACCTAAGTCGAAAGGTGAGAAGCGGACTTCTACTTGCTTTTGTTATTAATTACTCTATATAATATATCACTTCTAAATATTATTTGCAACTATTTTTTTATTATTTTTTAAATTTTTTAATTCTCATAATATGTATAACTAACCTAAAATTTATATTCTTAGTAATGATTAAACAAAGTTTTGGTTATACTTAAATATAAACAAATGATTTTTCGATGGTTTTTGGTTTGTTAGAAATTATAAAACCAATAAACAATTTTTTATCTGAGGTGTATGACTATGAAAATGTTAGACAATTTCTTTAAAAAGATCAACAAACCAGTACCTGTATTTGCTCAAACTAAACTTGAGAAAGAATCTCCTAAGGAAGACTCGGCTTCTACTAAACCTAAAACTACATTTTGTGATGTAGCTGGTTTAGATGAAGTAAAAGAAGAGTTGTTTGAAATAGTAGATTTTATGAAGTCTCCTGATAAGTACAAAAAAATGGGTGCTAAAATACCAAAAGGAGTATTATTTTATGGACCTCCTGGTACAGGTAAAACATTACTTGCATCCGCTGTAGCTGGTGAGACAAATTCATCTTTTTTCAATGTTACTGGTTCTGAGTTTGTTGAAAAATACGTTGGTGTAGGTGCTAAGCGTGTAAGAACACTTTTTGAAAAAGCTAGAAAAGAATCTCCTAGCATCATTTTTATAGATGAAATAGATGCTATTGGAGCAAAAAGACATCTTGAAAGTAATAACGAAAAAGATCAAACACTAAATCAATTATTAGTTGAAATGGATGGATTCACTAAAGACTCAAATGTCATAATAATAGGAGCTACTAATAGACTTGATCTTTTGGATGAAGCTCTCCTTAGACCCGGAAGATTTGACAGACATATACACATAGGTTCTCCTAACTATCATACTAGATGTGAAATTTTAAAAGTTCATACAAATAATAAACCTCTTGATCCATCTGTAGATTTGGAATTACTTGCTAAGAAAACTCATGGATTTAACGGTGCTCATCTTTCAAATATAGCTAATGAAGCTGCTATATTTGCAGTTAGAGATAATAGTGATGTTATAACAACTGATCACTTTGATAAAGCACTTGAGAGAGTTATTGCAGGACTTGAATCTAAAAACTCTAAGTTAATAGAAAAAGAAAAACAAATAGTGTCTTATCATGAGGCAGGACATGCTATTGTTAGCAATATACTTGGAATTTGTCCTATACAAAAAATATCAATAATACCTAGAGGACAAGCATTAGGGTATGTTCTCCAATTACCTGATGAAGATAGATATATCTACACAAAAGAAGAATTAATTGGTAAAATGAAAATTTTATTAGCAGGTAAAGCATCTGAAGAAATAATTTTTAATCATAAATCAACAGGCGCAAAAGATGACTTAAAAAAGGTAACAGATATAGCAAATCAAATGGTTTGTGAGTATGGTATGAGTAACTTAGGATTTATGACTATAGATGGAAATGTAAAAACATTTATGTCTGAACAAGTTCAAAAAGAAGCCAATGATATTGTCCAAAATTGTTACAATGAAACTTTAAGTCTTTTAAAGGATAATATAAATGATCTACATGTAGTTTCTAAACATTTATTTGATAATGAAACTATGACTCATGAAGAATTAAAGTCTTTGATAACTAAACAATTTATAAATTAATCAAAAAAGGGTATTAATAAAATTTTATTAATACCCTTTTTCTTTATTAAGCTAACTCTATATTAGTTCTTTCTTCTATTTCTTTTAATATAGTTTCTAAGAATTCATTTAAGTCTAAGCTTCCTATTTCTCCATTATCTCTTGATCTAACAGATACTTTCTTATCAGCTTCTTCTTTTTCTCCTACTATTAACATGTAAGGTACTTTTTGAAGCTGAGCTTCTCTTATCTTGAATCCTGTTTTTTCTGCTCTATCATCTATTTCAACTCTTATACCTTTGTCAAATAAAGCTTTTTTAACTTCCTTAGCATAATCATTGTATTTATCTGATATAGGTAATATCTTAACTTGAGTTGGAGCTAACCAAACTGGGAATTTACCAGCATAGTGCTCTATTAATATACCTATAAATCTTTCTATACTTCCGAATGCAACTCTGTGTATCATTACTGGTCTATGCTTTTCACCATCTTGACCTATATAAGTTATATCAAATCTTTGAGGTAATTGCATATCTAATTGTATTGTTCCACACTGCCAAGTTCTTCCTAAACAATCTCTTAAGTGGAAGTCTATCTTAGGTCCGTAGAATGCTCCATCTCCTGGATTTAACTTATATGGTAAATTTAACTCTTCTAAAGCTTCTCTTAATCCATTTTCAGCTACTTCCCACTCTTCATCAGTTCCTATAGAAGATTCTGGTCTAGTAGATAACTCCATATGATATTCGAATCCAAATACCTTATAAACACTATCTATTAATGAAACTACTCCTTTTATTTCATCTTTTATTTGTTCTGGTAACATGAATATATGTGCATCATCTTGAGTAAATGCTCTAACTCTCATAAGTCCATGTAATGCTCCAGATAATTCATGTCTATGAACTCTACCTAATTCAGCAACTCTCATAGGGAAATCTCTGTATGAATGTGGCTTGAAGTTGTAGAATAACATTCCTCCCGGACAGTTCATTGGTTTTATAGCGAAATCTTGCTCATCTATACCCACAGTATACATATTTTCTTTGTAGTGGAACCAGTGACCTGAAGTTTCCCATAATTGTCTGTTTAATATTATTGGAGTTTCTATTTCTACATAGTTATCTTTTCTATGAACTTCTCTCCAGAAGTTTAATAATGCATTTTTAAGTTCCATACCTTTTGGTAGGAATAATGGGAATCCTGGACCTTCTTCTGGTATGAAGAATAGTTCTAATTCTTTACCTAATTTTCTATGGTCTCTCTTTTTAGCTTCTTCTAACATGTGTAGGTATTCTTCTAAATCTTTATTCTTTTCGAAAGATATCCCGTATACTCTTTGAAGCATTTTGTTCTTTTCATCTCCACGCCAGTAAGCTCCTGTTACATTTAATAACTTAACTGATTTTACCTTCTTAGTTGATGGTAAATGTGGCCCTCTACATAAATCAGTAAAGTCCCCTTGCTTATAGAAAGATATTACTTCCCCTTCTGGTAACTCTGATATAAGCTCTACTTTATAATCTTCACCATTTTCTTTAGCCCAAGCTAAAGCTTCTTCTCTTGGTAATTCAAATCTTTCTATAGCTAAATCTTCTTTAGCTATTTTCTTCATTTCTTTCTCTATTTTTTCTAAGTCTTCAGCTGATAATCTGTGCTCTAAGTCTATATCATAGTAGAATCCATTTTCTATACTTGGTCCTATTGCAAGCTTAGCTTCTGGATATAATCTCTTTATAGCTTGAGCTAACATATGAGCTGATGTATGTCTAAATACATCTTTTCCTTCTACATCATCAAATTTAAATAAGTTTAATTCACAATCTTCATTTATTTTATAGTCTAAACCTACTACTTCTCCATTTACAGATGCTGCTACTATAGCTCTAGCTAAGCCTTCACTTATAGATTTTGCTACATCCATGATAGAGATACCTTGTTCAAATTCTTTTACTGAACCATCTTTTAAAGTTACTTTAACCATTTTTGTTACCTCCTCTATTATTTTTTTAATTTATTTCCTATTTATTTAGATATACTGATATCTAAATATAATTACCTAAATCATTTTTATTATTTCATGAAATTAAAAAAACTCGACCCAAATATATATATTTGGGACGAGTATAAATTCGCGGTTCCACCCAAGTTGATGTATATAATACACCCTCTTAAGACGACTATAAGGCAGTCAACCGAATACTTTCACATATGCTACTAAATTCTGCTCCAAGGTAGTTTTCAAATAGACATATTTAGACGAGCTTTCAGCCGGTGACTCATCTTCTCTGGAAATTGTTTCTATTTTACTTGTCCTTTTCATCGCAATTTCTATTAAGTTAGTATCATTATATCAGATAGTAATAGTTCTATCAACCATAATATTATAGAATTACTATTATTATTCCTTGCACTATTCCTATTGCAAAACCTAATACAAATCCTAAGATCTCTATATGCTTTAATTCATTTTTAGCAACTTTAAGAATTATTTCTTCTAATTCATATAAGTCAAGTTCATTAATCTTATCTTCTATCATTTGCTGGATATTTATTCTTTTACTAGCCTTATTTATCATTTCACTACTTAAATCATCTATACTATTTTTTATTTCTTCTTCTATCATATCTGATACATAAGATTGTATAAGATTTTTTATTGAACTTGGTGCAAATGACATTTTTTCATTTAATATACTTTTTATTTTAATTTGTATATACTCTGCTATTTTATTCTTATCTTCATCTGTAATAACTTGATTAAGTATTTCATCAATAGATAAAAATTCATCTTGTATAATCTCACCTATATTAGTTGCTATTTCACTTCTTCTTTTTGGTATTATACCGATTATTTCTGTATTAATTATAGGTATTTTTATTGGATTAATAGGCCTAAATATTAACTTTATTGCTATTATATTAGTAATATATCCTATTACTCCACCTATAATTGCAAGTATTAAAACTTTTAATAAATTATCCATTTTTCAATCTCCTTACTAATATTAATTCTGTCCATATCTTACATAATTATAAGCTTTTTCATTTAATAAATAAAGCTATCTAATTATTGTATAATATTAACATAACTTACATTAGTTAAGAAGAATTATCTATATTCTTTAATTTTGATATACTATACTAACCTTATCTCCAAATATAGATTTTATGGTATTTATCATTTCTTTAGATATATTATTTTTTAATGTATCTAGTATTTCTATTTTCTTAGGGCATAAACTTAGTAAAGTGCTTATTAAAAAATCTTCTGAATTTAAGTTTTCTTCTATAACCATATTTACAATATCTTCATTATTCATTTCATTTATTCTATTGCCATTTTTATCATATATAAGAAAAGTATCTTCGTCTTTTATATGCACTTTCACTAAGTCAATTTTATCATCTTGAATTTCTATAAAATATTTAAGAACCTTTATAAATTCATCTTGGTCCTTTTTAATTATGTATTCTTCTACTGCCCTATCTGTCACAGCTAATATGTATTTTTTAAAATTTTTCATCCTAAAATTAACAAATCCATCTAAATTTATGTAGTCATTTGTACTTATATAATCTAATAGCTTTTGCCGTATGGATTCTTCTATAAATGGTTCCTTATTTTTTAATATTTCTAAAGAATATATATATATTTCATCTTTTTCATCTGGATAAATATTACTATATTCCTTATCTATATGGTCTTTTAATATTTTATCTCTTATAATTTTCATTACTATACTAGATATCCCATTTATAGTAGATTTGTTATTCTCATTAATATCAAGTTCAATTTCTACAATTTCATTATCCTCTGATATATTCTTGCTTTTATAAAAAATATTTTTAGCATAAAGTTTTTCTTCTGATAATAAACTCACTTTTATTGTCTTCATACCTAACTTGTGATCCTTTCTTGATTTAAGAGGAACCTCGCTAATTATTTCAAGATAGTTGTTTATATCAATATATCTTATAGATTTTATTATATGTGTTTTTATATTTTTAATTCATATTATATTAATTTTTAAAAAAAAATGATAGCTTAAAGCTATCATTTTTTTGATTATCTTTCACCTTTTTTATAAGGGTTACCAAGTGCTGCTGGTGCTTTAGAACTCTTAACGAAGATAACTAAAACTATTAATGTTACAACATATGGTATCATAGATAATAAGTTTTCATTTATGCTAAATGGTAATGACGGATTACCAAAGAATACTGATAATGCTGTAGAGAATCCAAATAATAGACAAGCTACCATTGCCCATTGAGGTCTCCACTTACCAAATATAACTGCTGCTAATGCTATATATCCTTGACCTGATATTAATGTAGGTCTGAATGAAGAAACAACAGCTAAACTCATTGATGCTCCCCCTAAACCTGCTAATATACCAGATATTATAACTGCTGCATATCTTGTTTTAGCAACACTTATACCTAATGTATCTGCTGCACCTGGATGTTCTCCAACTGCTCTAACTCTTAAACCAAATTTAGTTTTATATAGTACATAATAAACTACTGCAACTAATATAAATGCTAAAAATACTGTTGCATATGAGTTAAATATTGTATCTAATATACTTCCTGTTTCAAATAAACCATGTAAAGGTCTTGGTATTTTATTTTCCATTGGTATTGTTGGTGTCATTGTTGCACCATCAAACATTATCTTAGATGTAAATAATGCTACCCCAGGAGCTAATAAGTTTATTGCAACCCCTGATATTGTGTGGTCTGCATTACAAGTTATTGTTGCAAATGCATGTATTAAAGCAAATAGTCCACCTGCTAATCCACCAATTAAAAATGCTATCCAAGGATTTCCTATAAGAACACCTGCTGCTGCTGCTGAGAATGCTCCTATTGTCATCATTCCTTCTAGTCCTATATTAACTATACCTGAATTCTCTGAAAATACTCCACCTAATGCTGCAAATATAAGGGGCGTAGAGTACATTAAAGTGGTACTAATGATTAAAGCTAAATCTTCCATTATGCAATTCCCCCTTTATTTTTTTTATCTCTCATTTTTATATATAAGTTTCTTAATACACTACTTAATGCTATAAAGAATACTATAGATCCTATAACTATATTTACTACTTCTGAAGGAGCCCCTATAGCTTGCATCTTAGTTGATCCATACTTAAGCCCTCCGAATAATAACCCTGAGAATATAACTCCAATTGGATTACTATTTGCAATTAAAGCAACTGCTATACCATCAAATCCATAACCTTCTTGAGCTGCTAATATTGTTATGTTATTTGATACACCCATAACTTGTATAGCTCCAGCTATACCAGCAAGTAAACCTGCTATTGCCATTGATTTTAATATTGCTGAGTTAACGTTTATACCTGCATATTCAGCACCAAATTTGTTGTATCCAACTCCTCTTAATTCAAAACCTAAAGTAGTTTTAAATAATATGAATGCTATTATTAAAACAAGTATTATTGATATAACTATACCCCAGTTAACTTTAGTAGCTGGTCCTACTAATCCATTTAACCAACTTATACCTATGCTAGCCGAGTCATGTATACTAATTGATGCTTCACTGTTTGGTCTAGCTAACCAAGTATTTTTTATCATATAGTTACTTAAGTAAAATGCTATCCAGTTAAGCATTATAGTTGATATAACTTCATTTATTCCAAACTTAGATTTTAACCAACCAGCAAATCCTCCCCAAACAGCTCCAGCCAATGCTGCTGCTAAAAGAGTAAGTGGTACGTGTATTATTGCTGGTAATTGTACCCCAGCTCCTACGATAGTTGCTACTAAAGAACCTACTATAAATTGCCCTTCAGCTCCTATGTTGAATAGTCCTGTTCTAAATGCAAATGCAATAGATAGACCTGTTAATATAAGTGGCGTTGATCTTATTATAGCCCAAGCTATAAACTTTGGTTTTCCAAATACACCATCTATCATAGCTGAATAAGCTTCTATTGGATTAAACCCTGCTATTATTAATGCTATTGCTCCTACTAATAGTCCTAAAGCTATCGAGATAATAGAAAATAAAATAGTATTATCAGCTAAAGATAGTTTTTTCTTATTTACCTTACTACTCATTATCTTCACCTCCAGCCATCATTAATCCTAATGTATTTTCATCTGCATCTTTTGCATCGACGATTCCAACTATTTTTCCTTCATATATTACAGCTATTCTGTCTGATACATTCATAACTTCATCTAGTTCTAATGATACTAATAGTACTGCATTTCCTTCATCTCTTTGTTTAACTAATGCTTGATGAACGAACTCTATAGCTCCAACATCTAGTCCTCTTGTTGGTTGAGTTGCTATTAATAATTGTGCCTCTTTCGTAGTGGCTCTTGCTACCTCTATATTGTCAACCTCTCTACCTATTATAACCTTTTGTTGGTTACCTCCAGATAAAGCTCTTGATTTAACAGTATGATCTGTAGGTCTTACGTCAAATCTTTCTATTATTTCATCTGCATATTTTTCTATTGCAGCTTTATTTAATATTCCATTTTTAGAGAATCTCTTATCTTTATAGTTTTGTAAAACTGTATTTTCTGCTACTGTGAAGTCTAGTATTAATCCTCTCTTATGTCTATCTTCTGGTATATTTTTAATACCATTGTTAAACATTTCTTTCGGATTTTTATTTAATAATTCTTTTCCATTTATTTTTATACTTCCAGATTCAGCTTTTCTAAGGCCTGTTAAAGCCTCAACTAATTCTGATTGCCCATTTCCATCTATACCAGCTATCCCTAATATTTCACCAGCTTTTACTTCTAATGATAATTCATCTACTACTGATATTTTTCTATTGTCTTTAACAGTTAAGTTATTTATCTCTAAAACAACATTACTTGGCTTAGCTTCCTTTTTGTCTACTTTAAAGTTAACTTCTCTACCAACCATCATAGCTGCTAAATCATCTTCTGTAACATCTGATACTTTTACTGTATCTATATATTTACCTCTTCTAATTATTGTACAGTGGTCTGCAGCTGCTTTTATCTCTTTTAATTTATGAGTTATTATTATTACTGACTTACCTTCTTTTGTTAAGTTTCTTATTATTTGTATAAGTTCTTGTATTTCTTGTGGCGTTAAAACTGCTGTTGGTTCATCTAGTATTAATATTTCTGCCCCTCTATATAATGCTTTTAGTATTTCTACTCTTTGTTGCATACCAACTGATATATCTTCTATCTTTGCATTTGGATCAACATATAGGCCATATTTTTCAGATATAGCTTTTACATCATCAGTAGCCTTGTTTATATCTACAGCTCCAAGTCCTTTTGTAGGCTCAGTACCTAATATTATGTTCTGAGCTACTGTAAATGGTTGTACTAACATGAAATGTTGATGAACCATCCCTATACCATTTGCTATAGCAACATTTGGATTATCCATTTCAACTAATTTACCATTTATGTATATTTCTCCTGATGTTGGTTGGTATAATCCATATAATATGTTCATTAAAGTAGATTTACCCGCTCCATTTTCACCTAAAAGAGCATGTACTTCCCCTTTATGTACAGTCAAATTTATATTATCATTTGCGACAAAGTTTCCGAATTTTTTTGTTACATTTTTCATTTCTACAACTTTTTGACTGTAGTTAACATTACTATTATTCATCGCTCTTTCTTACCCTCCTTAATTTAAATTTCTAGTATTTTTATTATACTAAAATATCGTATATATAACAAACTATTTTAACTATTTTTGATAAAAAAGTCATTTTTTATCGCTTTTTGTTGTACATTATATATAAATTAAAACTTATTTATACATCATATTTATCTAATTGTATGGAAAATACGATTTATTACATAGTTTTATTCTTTCCAATTTATATATAATTTATTTTTAAATATTAAAGGCTATCCTATTCTTACAGGATAGCCTTTAATGTTATTTATTTAATTCTTTATATTCTTTTTCATTTTGTGGAACTTTTATTTCACCAGATTTTATTTTTTCTGCTTCTTTTTGAACATATTCTAAAACATCTGGTGGAACATTCTTATCACTAGTTTTAGCTATTCCAACACCATCCATATCTAATGTGTTTATTATAACTTTTCCACCTTCATAAGTACCATCCATCATAGACTTAACTAAGTTAAATACTGCATTATCTATATTCTTCATAGCTGAAGTTATTACATTGTCTGGAGCTAACTTGTTTTGGTCTTGGTCAACACCTATAGCTTTTTTATTGTTTTCTTTAGCTGCTTCTATAGCCCCTATACCAGCAGCACCTGCAGCAGAGAATATTATATCTACATTATCTTTGTGCATTTGGTTAGCTATAGACTTTCCTAATGCTGAATCACTGAAGCTATTTGCATATTGAACTACTACTTTTGCATCTGGGTTAGCAGCTTTAACACCTGCTCTGTACCCGTAATCAAATCTATCTATAACTTCTCCTTCTATACCACCTATAAAACCAACTTTATTAGTTTCAGTCATCTTTCCAGCTATTAATCCTGTTAAATAAGCTGAAACATTATCTTCAAATAATAAAGATGTAACGTTTTTTGGTTGCTTTGGATAAGCAGCATCTATAAGAGCAAATTGATTTTCTGGATAATTTTTAGCTGCTTCTTCTATAGCGTCTGCTAATTTAAATCCTACTCCTATTATTAAATCCATATCTTGATCTACAAATGTTTCTATATTTGGAACATAGTCAGCATCTTGCTTAGATTCTAAGTACTTAACTTCTATTTTATCTCCGTACTCTTTCTTAGCTTTCTCAAGGCCTTCCCATGCAGATTGGTTGAATGATTCATCGTTTACTCCACCAACATCAGTAACCATACCTACTCTAATTACTTTTTCATTCCCCTCAGCAGCCTCTGAAGAGTCTGCATTCTTGCTAGATGAGCATCCAACTAACATACTAGCACTCATAACTACAGTTAACCCTAAAGTTAATAACTTTTTAAGTTTCATGTATTTCCTCCCAATTTTAAATATAGTGTACTATTTATTTATATTGTACACTATTTTAAAAACTTTTTCTACATAAAAATTTATTTTTATGGCAAATTATATTATTTTTCTTAAAAATTTGTGTTTAAGACTTATTTTAAACATAATAATTCATTTATTAATTAAATATATATGTAAAATATAATTTATATATCACTTTACAGAAAATATTATTATTTAATTTTAAACTATTGGTTTTAAGCCATTTTATTTTATTAAGTCATTATAAGTAGAAAAATAAAAAAAGAGTCTTAAGCTTAAGACTCTTTTTTATGTTATACTATTTATTTTTAATGCATACTATTCCAGTTAATCCTGGACCTGCATGAGAACCAACACAAGATCCTATTTGGAAATATAGTATATCTTTTGGATTAAATTCAGCTTTAACAGCTTCAGTTAATCTTTCTCTTTCTTTAAAATCGTCACTGTATCCAATACATATTGTTTGGTCTTGTAGATTTTCTCCACAATTATCTTTTACTAATTCTATCATCTTAGATATGACATTCTTTTTGCCTCTAACTTGGCAAACTGGAGCAACTAAACCATTTTTTATATCTAATATTGGCTTAATATTTAATATACTTCCTATAGCCGCTTTAGTTGAAGATATTCTTCCACCTTTTTGTAGATATTCTAACGTATCTACTGAGAATAAAACATAAGTCTTATCTCTTAACTCTTCTATGGCTTTCATTATCTCATCTATATCATATCCTTCTGATGCCATTCTTGCAGCTTCAACTACTAATATTCCTATAACATAAGAAAATGCTTGAGAATCATATGTATATATTTCTCCATCTATATCATTTTTCGCCATAACTGCACTTTGATAAGTTCCTGTTGCAACTGATGAACCTGCTATATATAGTACTCTTTTTCCTTGATTAACGTATTTTTCAAATACTTCTTTAAATTGAGCATATGTAGCTTGAGATGTTTTTGGATATACATTCTCTTCCCTAAGAGTTTTATAAAATTCATCATTTGATATATCTACACCATCTTTATATTCTTTTTCATTTAAGATTACAGTTAATGGTACTACTTCTATATCATATTTTTCTATTAATTCATTAGGTATATCTGATAAACTATCACATATTATTTTTATATCTTTCATGTACTTCCCCCTTATTACTTTATAGTAAGGTTAGTTTATTATCTCATTTTTGGATAATCTAATTGTCTTAATGCTTCATAAACAACTATAGCAACTGAGTTAGATAAATTTAACGACCTTGCTTTCTCAATGTCTAACATTGGTATTCTTATACATGTTTCTAAGTTAGCTTCTATTAATTCTTTTGGTAATCCTTTTGTTTCTTTTCCAAAAACTATAAATGAATTATCTACATAATCAACATCTGAGTGAGCTTGATTGACTTTAGTAGTTGCGAAGAAAAACTTACCTTCAGGGTTTTTTTCTACAACTTCTTCAAAGCTATCATAATACTTTATATTGGCTATATCCCAATAGTCAAGTCCGCTTCTTTTTAAATACTTATCTTCTAGAGAAAATCCTAAAGGTTTAACTAAGTGTAAGTTTGTGCCTGTTGCTGCACATGTTCTTATTATGTTTCCAGTATTTTGAGGTATCTCTGGCTCTACTAAAACTATATTTAATGACATATTTTCCCTCCTTACTTATTTAAATAACAACTATACTTACCTATATTAAAGTACGTTCAATTTTATTATGCCTTATCACTTAAAACTCTAATATTCTAAGTTATATTATAACAGAAATTACGTTTATAACAATAATGCAGTCTTCTAATTTAATTCTTCATAAAAACATAAAAACCTCTTGTATTTAAAACAAGAGGTCCTATTTATTTTCTTTATAGTACTTACAATACTTTTGTATAGGACATATTTCACACTCTGGCTTTCTTGCCTTGCATATTCTTCTTCCATGAAAAATTAATAAATGATGAGAATGAGACCATCTTTTCTTAGGTATAACTTTCATTAATGGAAATTCTGTTTTTTCTGGAGTTGTCGTATTTACCATACCTATTCTATTAGCAACTCTAAATACATGAGTATCTATAGCTAAAGCATCTTGTCCAAAAGCATTACTAAGTACAACATTAGCTGTTTTTCTTCCCACTCCAGGCAACTTAATTAATTCATCTAGGCTATTTGGAACTTGTCCATTATAAAGTTCACAAATTTTAATTGATGTTTCTTTTATTTTTTGAGCTTTGCTTTTGTATAATCCACAACTTTTTATTTCTTCACTAATTTCTTCTATGCTTAATTTAGCAAAAGCTTCTGGAGTATTATATTTTTTAAACATCTCTTCTGTTACCTTATTTACTCTAATATCTGTACATTGAGCTGATAGTATTGTAGCAATCAAAAGTTCAAATGGCGTAGTATAATTTAATTCACATTTAGCATCAGGATAAGTTTCTTCTAATATATCTAATATCTTATTTATATTTTTCATCTTAGACTCCCTCATTATCTTGTATATTATTTATTATTTATATATATATGTGTAAAATTTTAATTATTAATCTCTACATAAAATTTAAATCTATATATAAATGAAAAAATATTTAAGACAAAATATATATTATATTAATAAGTA
>ERZ1463036.103-NODE-103-length-18803-cov-160.657030_pt1 | contig 18803 bp, 14 predicted proteins | sample MGYA00564485_ERZ1463036 | MGnify/ENA primary metagenome ERZ1463036 (study PRJEB39244, sample SAMEA3635127) | Helicobacter pylori | study: EMG produced TPA metagenomics assembly of PRJEB11511 data set (Assembly of a 5300-year-old Helicobacter pylori... | reverse complement strand
CATTCGCAACTAAATAATTTATTTTTTTATTAACTTTGCTACACATTCAACGTGCATAGTATGAGGGAACATATCAACAGGTTGAACTTCTTCACATCTGTAACCTCTATCATTTAAATACGCTAAGTCTCTTGCTAATGTAGAAGGATTGCAAGATACATAAACAACTTTATCTGGTTCCATTGAAACTATAGTATCTAAGACAGATTCATCACAACCCTTTCTAGGTGGGTCTACAACCACTACATTGGCTGTTTTACCTTCTTTATATAATTTAGGAACTACTTCTTCTGCTTTCCCTACATAAAACTCAGTATTATCTAAATTATTTAATTTAGCATTTATTTTAGCATCTTTTATAGCATCTTCAACTATTTCTACTCCATAAACTTTTTTAGCTTTTTGAGCTAAAAATAAAGATATAGTACCTATTCCACAATAAATATCAAATACCGTATCATTTTCTTTTAAGTCTGCATATTCTAATGCCTTATTATATAAAACTTCAGTTTGTAGAGGATTTACCTGGAAAAATGATAATGGAGATATTTCAAATACTAATTCTCCTATATAATCATTTATCTTTCCATCTCCATATATAACCTTATTTTCTTTACCTAATATAACATTTGTCTTTTCTCTGTTAGTATTTACAACTAAAGTTTTAAATCCTGGTACGTTTTCTTTTAATACAGAAGCTAATTCATTTAGGTATGGTAATTTTTTCCCGTTCGCAACTAATACAACCATAACCTCTTTAGTTTTAAAACCAACCTTAGTTACTAAATGTCTTAATACTCCTGTGTGACTTTTCTCATCATATATACTTACGTTATATGCTTTTATATATGTTTTTATTATCTTTATTATCTTATCATTTACATCATGTTGAATTATACAAGTATCCGTAGAAATTACATCATGACTTTTCTTTTTATAAAATCCTATTACTATCTTATCTTCTAGTTTTTGTATTGGAAACTGAGCTTTGTTTCTATATCTAAAAGGATTCACCATTCCTAATGTAGGATGAATTACAACATCATTTAACTTGCCGATTCTACTTATAGTTTGTTTTACTTCATTAGTTTTAATTTCTAATTGTTTTTCATAGTCTAATTCCTGTATTTGACATCCCCCACAATTAGATAAATGCTCTGCACATTCTCTTTTAACTCTAAATGGTGATTTTTCTATAATTTCAACAATATCTCCAACTGCATAATTTTTTTTAGATTTATTTATTCTTACTTTTAACTTATCTTCAATTAATCCGCCATCTACAAAAACTGTAAATCCATCATGCTTACCAATTCCAACTCCACCTTGTCCTATATCAACAATGTCTACTATATAATCTCTGTCTTTTAATAACATAGGCTTTTCCTCCGAACATAATAATTAAACTACAAAAACTTATTTTACCAAAAAAATAGGAGCTTATAAAGCCCCTATCTCAAATATAGTAACAATTTTAATAATTTATTTATTATAATACTCTAGTTGATCCTCTATATATAACACCTCTAGCTGCATCAACAGTTATAATTTCTCCATCTTTTACTAATTTAGTTATATCTTTAGCTGAAACAACTACTGGTTTATCTAAGTTTAACCCTACTATAGCTGCATGGCATGTCATTCCACCATCTTCAGTAACTATAGCTCCACATTTTTCTAAATATGCATTCATATCTGCATCAGTCATATGAGTGATTACTATGTCACCTTCTTCAAAATCTATAACTTCATTAGTATTTTCAACTATTCTAACTTTACCTTCTACAGTTTTACTTCCTACACCTATACCATTAGTTATTTCTTCACTTATAACGTGTACTTTTATTAGGTTAGTAGTTCCACTAACACCTACAGGAACACCTGCAGTTACAACTACTAATTCTCCATTTTCTAAGTAAGAAGCTTCCTTAGCTGCATTTATAGAGTTTTCTACAACTTCATCTGTATTTGTAGCTTCTTTTGCTATTATAGGATATACACCCCAAGTTAAAGCTAATCTTCTCATAACTTTATCATCATTTGTTGCAGCAATTATTGGACATGCTGGTCTAAACTTAGATACCATTCTTGCTGTATGTCCTGAAGATGTTGATGTTATTATAGCTGATGCATTTAAATCTATTGCAGTAGTACATGTAGCATGACTTATAGCATCTGTAACATTTACCCCATTAAGTTTTTTGTTCTTTAATAATTCATTGTAGTTTAATGTTTCTTCTGTTCTTTTTGCTATAGTAGCCATTGTTTTAACAGCTTCTACTGGATATTTACCTGCAGCAGTTTCTCCTGATAACATTATTGCATCTGTTCCATCATATATAGCATTTGCAACGTCTGTTACTTCTGCTCTTGTTGGTCTAGGATTTCTTATCATAGAATCTAACATTTGAGTTGCTGTAACAACTGGTTTTCCTAACTCATTACATTTTCTTATCATCATTTTTTGAACTATAGGTATTTCTTCTGTTGGTATTTCAACCCCTAAGTCACCTCTTGCAACCATTATACCATCAGAAACTTTTAGTATCTCATCTATGTTATCTACACCCTCTTGGTTTTCTATCTTAGATATAATTTGTACATCTGTTGCATTATTTTTTTCTAATACTTCTCTTATTGCTAGAACATCTGATGCTTTTCTAACAAATGAAGCAGCTATGTAATCTATTCCTTGAGATATACCAAATTCTATATCCTTTACATCCTTTTCAGTTAATGCTGGTAAATTTATTTTTACTCTAGGAACATTAACACCTTTATGATTTTTGACTATTCCAGAGTTTTCAACTACACAGTGAATATCTTCTCCTTTAACTTCTTCTACCTTAAGTCCTACTAATCCATCATCTATTAATATAGTATCTCCAGCAACAACATCTTCAGCAAGACCTTTGTAGCTAACTGTACATATATCCTTTGTCCCTAAAACGTCTTTCATTGTTATAGTAAATTTTTGACCTTCTTCTAATAAAACTTCTGGTGCATCAAAGTTACCAGTTCTTATTTCTGGCCCTTTAGTATCTAATAATATTGCTACTGGCTTGTTTAGTTTTTCTCTTACTTTTTTAGCCATATCAAATCTTTCTTTATGCTCTTCATGAGAACCATGAGAGAAGTTAAATCTACATACATTTAATCCACTTTCTACAAGTTGAGTTAAAACTTCTTCGCTTTGTGATGCTGGTCCTAGTGTACAAACTATTTTAGTCTTTTTTATCCCTTTTAACATGTTAACTCCTCCTAATTTATATAGATAATATTTTTACCATTTCATAAGTTTCATCATCAAATTTTCTTTCCATAGATAAAGCTTCATGTATATCCATGTCAATTATTTTATTATCTTTTATACCAACTACTCTAGCAGATTTACCATCTAGTAATAATTCTACAGCACGTACACCCATTTTACTTGCAAGTATTCTATCAAATGCACTTGGGCTTCCACCTCTTTGAACGTGTCCTAATACTGTTATTCTTAAATCTGCTCCTGTTCTAGCAACTATTTGGTCTCCTAATTCTCTAGCATTTCCAACCCCTTCTGCTAAAACTATTATGCTGTGTCTCTTTCCTCTTTTTTGAGTTGTCTTTAATCTTTTACAAACATCATCAATTTTAAAATCAATTTCTGGTACTATAACGGTTTCAGCACCACCTGCAAGACCTGCATATAAAGCTAAATCTCCACAATGTCTTCCCATAACTTCAACTATGTTAACCCTTTCATGAGATGAAGAAGTATCCCTTATCTTACCTATTGCATCTATTATCGTGTTCATAGTTGTATCAAACCCTATAGTATAATCTGTATATGGTAAATCGTTATCTATAGTCCCTGGTATTCCTATAGCTGGAAATCCTAATTCACTTAATTTTTGAGCTCCATTAAATGAACCATCTCCGCCTATAACAACAAGACAATCTATCTTATATTTTTTAAGTATTTTTACTCCTATAGCTCTTCCTTCTTCTGTCTTAAATTCTTCACATCTTGAAGACTTTAGTATAGTTCCTCCTCTATGTATTATATCTCCAACTGAAGATAAATTCATTTCTTGTATATCTTCTTCTATTAATCCTTTATATCCTCTATTTATTCCATAAACCTTACATCCATAGTATATAGCAGATCTAACAACAGCTCTTATAGCTGCATTCATACCAGGTGCATCTCCTCCACTAGTTAATATACCTATAGTTTTCATTATATTTACCTCCTAGTTGATTATTATATTTAATCAAACTTAAGGGACATATTTTGTCCCTATATTGTTTTTTTATCCCAGTAAAATTAAAAAAATTCAATAGAAGCGAAATTATCTATTTTTTGTTATTATATCATAATTTCGCTATCTTTTTATATAATAAAATTTTAAAAAGTGTTAAATTTTTACTTTTATACTTGTTCTAGGTAATATATTTTGTAACTCATTAATTAAATTTTCATTTATATTAACTTTTATGTGATTCCACTTATACATCTGTTTTATATTCTCTGCGTATATATATATATCATTATCACCTTTGTATTTAGTAACAACAGATATTAAATCATTTACTAAATCTTTATTTTCTATAGAATTTATTTTTAAGTATAATGTAGGTTTCTCTTGATTTATACTTTCATTCATATCAATTATCTCTCTAGCTATAAGTTTTGCATTTTCATCTTCTTTTATACTTAATCTTCCTTTTATATATATGGTCTTATCTTCCTGTATTATAGTGTTGTATTTTTGAAGGACTTGAGGAAATACAATAACTTCTATAACTCCATATAAATCTTCTAATTCTATTATAGCCATTAAATCATTTCTTTTAGTCGTTCTTATAGTTTTATTTATTACTATTCCACCCATTGTCACTTCTTTTTCATTTAAATTTAAGTAGCTAACGTAATCTTCTTTTATATCATTTAGGTCTGCATTGTTAATTGTAGTATTTTTCTTGAGTTTATCTTTATACTGAGATAATGGATGTCCACTTACATACATACCTAAAACTTCTTTTTCTAGATATAATTTTTCTTTTTCTTCTAACTCTTTTACTTGAGGTAATTTGTACATATTTTGTATATCATTATTTATTGATGCATCCATTTCAAATCCATCAAATAACGATACTTGTCCAACTAAATTTTTCTTTCTATCCAAAGATATACTTTCTAGTAATTTTTCATATCCAAGAAGTAAACTTGCTCTATTATTTCCCATCTCATCAAATGCTCCACACTTGATAAGACTTTCAATTATACGTTTATTAGAATCTTTAGAGTCTAATCTTTTACAAAATTCATTAAAATCTTTAAATTCACCGCCATTTTCTCTTTCTGCGATAATATTATTTAACACATTTACTCCTACATTTTTAACTGCTGCTAATCCAAACCTTATACTCTTACCTTCAACCGAAAATTTAGTAAAACTTTTATTTATATCAGGCTTTAAGATATCTATTTTAAGATTATTACATTCTCTTATATACTCTACAACTTTATCTGTATTTCCCATAACACTAGTTATAAGAGCTGCCATAAATTCTACTGGATAATGAGCCTTTAAATATGCTGTTTGATATGCTAATACTCCATATGCAGCTGCATGACTTTTATTAAATGCATACTTTGCAAAATCTATCATATCATCAAATATTTTATTTCCTATTTCTTCTGGAACTCCATTTCTAACACAACCTGCTATTTCAAGTTCCCCATTATCATCAAATTTACCATGAATAAAATATTGTCTTTCCTTTTCCATGACATCCATCTTTTTCTTACCCATAGCCCTTCTAACTAAATCACTACGTCCATAACTATATCCGCCTAAATCTCTAACAACCTGCATTACTTGCTCCTGATAAACTAAACACCCATATGTAACTTCCATTATAGGCTTTAATTTTTCATGTAAATACTCTACATGTCCAGGATTATTTTTATTATTAATATAGTTAGGAATAGAGTCCATAGGTCCTGGTCTATAAAGAGAAATTCCAGCTACTATATCTTCGAAATTATCTGGTTTTAACTGCTTCATGAAACTTCTCATACCACCACTTTCTAATTGGAATACTCCTAGTGTATTCCCTGAAGAAAGTAATTCATATACTTTAGGATCATCATATTCCATAGTAGAAAAATTAAGTTTTATATTATGATTTTTTTCTATTAAATCTAGAGCATCTCTTATAACAGTTAAAGTTCTAAGCCCTAAGAAATCCATCTTTAATAGCCCTAATTCTTCTAGAGTTGTCATTGTAAATTGGGTAGTTATAGCATCTTGATGTTTATATAATGGAACATATTCATCTATTGGCTTTTTAGATATAACTACTCCGGCCGCATGTGTAGATGCATGTCTTAACATTCCTTCTATTTTTCTTGATACATCTATTATTTCTTTAGTTTCATTATCTTCTTCATATAACTTTCTTAAATTAGGGTTTGTATCTAATGCTTTATCTATTGTCATTCCTAATGCAAAAGGTATTTCTTTTGCTATATTATCTACTTTGTTATAACTTATATCTAAAACTCTACCAACATCTCTTATTGCTGCTTTCGCCCCCATTGTTCCAAAAGTTATTATTTGAGCAACATGATCTTCACCATATTTACGCTTTACATAATCAATAACTTCTTCTCTTCTTTCATAACAAAAGTCTATATCTATATCGGGCATAGATATACGCTCAGGGTTAAGAAATCTCTCAAATAATAGTGAATACTTTATAGGATCTATATCTGTTATATATAACGTGTAAGAAACTATTGATCCAGCGGCACTACCTCTTCCTGGTCCAACCATGATGTTATTCTCTCTTGCGAAATTTATAAAGTCCCAAGTTATAAGGAAATATTCTACATATCCCATCTTTTCTATTACGCCTAATTCATACTCTAACCTATCAGTTATTTCAGGCGACGGATTTTTATATCTTTCCTCTAATCCTTTAAAGCATAACATCCTTAGATACTCCCTTGGTGTATAACCGTCTGGAACATCATATTTTGGTAAATGTATAGTGTTAAAATCAAATTCCACATTACACATATCCGCAATTTTAACTGTGTTATCTAAAGCTTCTTGCACTTCAGGAAATACAGTTTCCATCTCTTCTCTAGATTTTAAATAAAATTCATCACTACCAAATCTCATTCTAGTCGGATCGTTAACTGTTTTTCCCATTTGTATGCACATTAAAATATCATGTATCTTAGAATCTTCTTTTCTAACATAATGAACATCATTTGTAGCAACTAGACCTACATCTATTTCTTTTGAAAGTCTTATTAATTCTCTATTTACCTCTTTTTGTTCTGGTAAGTTATGATCTTGTATTTCTATATAATAATTATCTTTGCCAAATATTTCTTTATATTTTAATGCTATATTTTTAGCTTTATCATAATTTCTATTCATTAATGCCTGAGAAACATCTCCTGCTAAACAAGCTGATAATGCAATAATCCCTTTACTATGCTTTCTTATTTCATCTATATCCACTCTAGGCTTATAGTAAAATCCTTGTACATATGCCTTTGAAACTAACTTTATAAGGTTTTGATATCCTTCTTTATCTTTAGCTAGAAGTATTAAATGCCCCTGAGACTTATCATAATTTGGGTCTTTATCTCTCATGCTTCTAGGTGCTGTATAAACCTCACATCCTATTATAGGCTTTATGCCTTCCTTTTTTGCAACTTTGAAAAAATCTATCGCACCAAACATGCAACCATGATCAGTTATTGCAACAGCACTCATATTTAACTCTTTAGCTCTACTTACTAAGTTTTTGACTCTAGAAAAACCATCTAGTAAACTGTATTCTGTATGAACATGTAAATGAACAAAATCTTTACTCAAAGACTTCACCTCCTGCTTATAAAAGTAATTTTACCACAATAAATACGTGTTAATCAAAATCCAATATTTATAATTTTAATAACTATTGAAAATAAAAAGAGGCTTAACGCCTCTTATTCATATTTCGCTCTTAAATCATCCGCTATTTGTTCTATTTTTCTTAATCTGTGATTTACCGCTGACTTACTTAGTTCTGGTTTTGCCATTTCACCTAATTCTTTTAAAGTCAAATCTTCATACTCTATTCTTAACATAGCTATTTCTCTTAGATTGGGCGGCAAATGACTTAACCCTATTTTTTCTTCTATATATTTTATATTTTCTATTTGTCTAACTGCTGCATTTACAGTCTTTGATAAGTTTGCTGTTTCACAATTAACAAGTCTGTTTACATTATTTCTCATTTCTTTGACTATCTTCGTGCTTTCAAGGCTAAGTAGGGCTTGATGTGCTCCTATAATATTTAATAAATCTGATATCTGTTCACTTTCTTTTAAGTAAACTACATAGTTATTTTTTCTAGATACTGTTTTAGAATTAAATCCTAATGAATTTATAAGGTCTTTTAGAGACTCTGCAAAATCTTCATTGTTTGTCACAAATTCTAAGTGATAATTTTTTTCAGGATCACTTATAGACCCACCACCTAAAAATGCACCTCTTATAAAAGCTCTAACACATTCATTATCTTTTACAAGATTTTCAGGTACTTTATTCATAGTTAAAAAACCTTCTTCTTCTGATAATATACCTAACTCTCTTAATAAATCTTTAGCACCCATGTCATTAGTTATTATTAATACATAACTACTATTTCTCTTTAACATTTGATTTTTATTTACTGATATCTCTGTATTAATTCCAAAGTTTGATTTCAGTAGTTTGAATACTTTTCTAGCTGTTGAATTTAATTCTGTACTTATTTTTAAGTTTAATTTCTTATATCCAGCAATTTGTATACTTCCTGATAATCTAACTATCGCAGAAAGTTCACTTATGTTACAACATTTATTATCCGAGAAAACTCTTGCCAATTCATTTTTCGTTTCTGCTGAAAAAGACATATTTTATCACCTATAGTTAATTCTTCTTTAATCTTTTTTTTATTTCATCTAAAGCTACTTTTATAATTTCCTTTTCATCATCATATCTAGCTAAATCAACAACTCTGTCTAGATGTACAAATTTAGCATCTATGAATCCCTCTTCCTTTTGAGGAACTGTATCCATGCTTCTTGCTTGCATAAGATACCAATATACTGTTTTGTGGACTGCTCTATTTTCATCCCAGTTTTCTTTAAAGGTATAATGAATTTCACCTAGATACTTTAATATATCAGCTTTAACACCAGTTTCTTCCAAAACTTCTCTAAGAGCTGCGTCTTCTCTATTTTCTCCAATCTCCACTTTGCCTTTAGGTAATACCCAGTCTCCATTAAATTTTCTAAGTAAGAGCACTGCATTACCAAATAATACTACGCCCCCGGCACTAACCTCTTCTCTCATTGGTGTTCACTCCTTAAAATAACATAATAATAAGGATTTCTACATAAACTTTTAAAATCCTTTTTTACTTCTCATTATCATAACTATGACTTAGTGCCAAATTGACAACTATATTAGATATATAATCAGCATCATGCCTTATATAGTTGCTCTTTATTTCTACTAAATTACATTCTATCACTTTTATTCCTATATCTTCTAGTATATGTTTTTGATTTTCGTCTAATAATACTTGACTTGCTCCATCTTTGCTATATATATCAAATACAGGCTTAGGTAATACTTCATTATTAGCTATAACTATATCAATTATATTTTCTCCACAATGTTTATTTATTGCTTTTACATGATCTAAAACATTGTAGTTATCAGTTTCTCCAGGTTGTGTCATTATATTAGCTATATATATCTTAGGTGCCTTAGATTTTTTTATAGATTCTACGACACCATCAACTAATAAATTAGGCATTATGCTAGTATATAAACTTCCTGGTCCTATGACAATCTTATCTGCGTCATATATAGATTTAATAACATCATCTAATGGCTTTGCACTTTCTGGTTCTAATTGAATTTTGCTAATACGTGTATTTTGAGATTTCACATGTTTTGGTATATTAGACTCTCCTTTTACTAAATTTCCATTTTCAAGGTGAGCAATTAAATTTATATCCTCAAGCGTTACAGGTAGTACTCTACCTGTTATAGCAAATATCTCACTCATTTTATAAACTGCAGTTTCAAAATTTCCATAAACACCATTCATAGCAGCTAAAAAGAGATTTCCAAAACTTTGACCTTTTAAAACACCATCTGTAAATCTATACTTCATAACCTCACTCATAGTAGGTTCTATATTTGCTAGGGATAATAAGCAGTTTCTTATGTCTCCGGGAGGTAACATACCTAAATCTTCCCTTAGTACTCCTGAACCTCCCCCATCATCAGCAACTGTTACTATAGCTGTTATATTAGGAGTGTAGTACTTTAGTCCTCTTAAAAAAACTGACTGTCCAGTTCCCCCTCCTATTACAACAACTTTAGATTTTTCTTCTCTTACGTCATTTTTTATAGTTTTAGTATTGTCTTCTTTTTTTATCTTAAGATATCTTAAAATTGATATTAATAATAAAATCCACCCTACTACTCCTATAAAAATCATTACTGATGTCATAATTCCCTCCATATTTTATCTAAGAGTGTAATCCCTATGTTTTTTTACAGCTCTATAACCCTTTTTAATTAATTCATCATATATTAAGTTAGAAATTGTTACAGATCTATGTCGTCCACCTGTACATCCAATTGCTATAACTAAGTGGCTTTTTCCTTCTTCAATGTAATGAGGTATTAAAAAATCAATCATATCTTTTAGCTTAGCAAAAAATTCTTTACTAACATCTGAATTCATGACATAATCCCTTACTTCTTGGTCATCTCCTGTTTTAGGTCTTAAATCTTCTACATAATATGGATTAGGTAAAAATCTAACATCAAATACTAAATCTGCATCTATAGGAATTCCATGTTTGAAACCAAATGACACTACAGATATTGTAAGTTTAGGATTTTCTTCTCCTTCTAAGTATAACTTACTTATTTCTTCCTTTAAATCCCTAGGCTTCATATTACTAGTATCTATTATGCTATCAGCTTTTTCTCTTAAAGTTTGTAATATTGCTCTTTCTTCTTTTATACCTTCTGTTATTTGTGTAGATTTAGCTAATGGGTGATTTCTTCTAGTCATTTTATATCTCTTAACTAAAACATCATCTGCACAGTCTAAAAATAAAACTTCATATTTATAATTTTCTTTTTCTAAATAACTTAGACTTTCATGTAAAGTCTCGAAAAACTCTCTACCTCTTATGTCTATACCCAAAGCTACCTTATCTATATTAGAATTTCCTTGATAACATAATTCTGCAAATTTTGTTATAAGAGTTGGAGGTAAATTATCTATACAATAAAATCCAATATCTTCTAAGGATTTCATAGCTTCACTTTTACCAGATCCAGATAATCCTGTTACTATTATAAACCTCATATCATATCCCTCACTTAAAGTTTAATATTTTTTATAAGATTAAAATCTAACTCTGCTTCTTTAGCTATCTTCATAGCCTTATCAAAATTCCCAACATGCTCTGGTCTATGTGCATCAGAACCTATCATAAATTTGACACCTGTATCTTTTATTTTTTTTAATTGTTCACTATTTAAGTACCCATGGTGAGAATTTATTTCTAAGAATGTATTATTTTTTACTGCTGCTTTAGCAACTTCTTCTATATATACATCTCCCTTATCGCCTGGGTGTGTTACTATAAAAAGATTATTATTTTTTATAGCATTTACTACTGCATTAGTGTTATAGTCCTTACAATGATTCTTAAACTTCAGATAATTAAATGCATGGTTAAGTGCACTTTTTATAGATGAAGGCATTGATCCAAAATGATAACCAGCCATTGTGTAATCTAACATAGACAATATTTTATCATCTACATCTATATTACCTTTATCATCTAGTATATTACACTCCATACCTAATAGTATTTCTATATCTTTATATTTTTCATTAAGTATATCTATTTCTTCTCTCATTTTAGCTATACTATCATATTTTACTCCATATGCAATATGCTTATATCCATGATCTGATATACCTATTTTTTTTATATTTTTTTGAATAGCTACTTTTACATTATCTTCTATAGTTCCTTTTCCGTGACTATACACAGTATGTGTATGATAATCAGCTATTATTTCCATAATATTATTCATCTCCTAGTATCTTGACTTCCTCTTCTAACATAACTCCAAACTTGGAATATACTGTGCTTTTAACTACATCTATTAAATCTAATATATCTTTAGCTTTTGCATTCCCAAGATTAACTACAAATCCTGCATGTTTATCTGAAACTTGAGCTTTTCCTAATGTTAATCCCTTCAGTCCACTATCCTCTATTAATTTAGCTGCAAAATGACCCTCTGGTCTTTTGAATGTACTTCCTGCACTAGGTAAATTTAGAGGTTGTTTTGTAACTCTACTTTTTGTCAGTTCCCTCATACGATTTTTTATTTCGTCATGGTTACCTTCTTGTAATTCTAATATTGCTGATAAAACTATATAATCCTTTTTACTTAATATACTTTTTCTATATCCAAATTCCATTTCCTCATTCTTTAACTCAAATATATTTCCTTCTTCATCCATTAATCTTACAGACTTAACCATATCTTTCATTTCTCCGCCATAGGCTCCTGCATTCATAGCTATAGCTCCACCTAATGTACCTGGTATACCTGCTGCAAATTCAAATCCAGTTAAATTATTATTTAATACTGCCTTTCCCATAAAAGAAAGTAACGCTCCAGATTGTGCAAATACAGTTGTATCTTTTACCTCAAAATGATTAAAATTATCAGCTATTTTTATAACTATCCCTCTAATCCCTCCATCTTTAACTAAAAGATTTGATCCATTACCAACTATTGTATAAGGTATGTTTTCTTCCTTTAACAAAGTTACTAATTTTTTTATTTGTTCTTCATTTTTAGGTTTAACCAAAAAATCAGCAGGCCCTCCAACTTTAAATGATATATGATTTTTCATAGGCTCATCTAAAAAAATTTCTTCTTTATCTAATATATCTAATAAACTTTTATATATAAATTTCTTATCCATTATATTTCCTCCTAATTCATGTCATTTATTCACTTTATAAATTATTTATTTACTTTAAAATTATACATATACTATAATAATGTATTAAAACCAAAATAACAATATACAAACACCTTGAAAAAAAAGCTAAAAAACGTTGATATAACTATCAACGTCCATTTTATTATATATTTAATTGCTTTTCTCTTTTCTTGCATAACAATTGTAATATATATAAGGTATTAATATTGCACCTCCAACTATATTCCCAAGTGTAACAGTAACCAAATTAAATACTAATTGACAAATATTTATATCAGCACCTAAAACCATTCCCATAGGAATAAAAAACATATTTGCTATACTATGTTCAAAGCCACATAACACAAATAGCATAATAGGAAACCAACATGCGAATATCTTAGAAATTATATCTTGGCCAGATGTCGCAAACCACACTGCTAAAACAACAAGAATATTACACATTATACCTCTCATAAAAGCTTGAATAAAGTCTAATGATGCTTTACTTTCTGCAACATTAATAGCCTTAATAGCTGCATCTTGAGTTAAAATTCCACTAAAATAAATAAAAATTACAAAAATAATAGCTCCTATAAAATTAGCCAAATACGCAAATCCCCAGTTTTTTAACACCTGCTTAATTGTAATTTTTTTATCCATAAGGGCTATTGTCATAAGATTATTACCTGTAAATAACTCTGCTCCACAAACAACAACTAACATAAGTCCTACTGGAAATACACAAGCACCAGCAAATTTAGATAAGCCAATATCTGATACGGTTTGACTTATTAATATATTTCCTAGCCCTCCTAATCCTATAAATAATCCTGCTAAAATCCCAAGAAGTATTATTTTCTTTGTAGATAAGTGAGCTTTTTTTATCCCGGACTCTATAGTAGCCTTAGTTATCTCTACAGGTGTAAGAAAGTTTGTATACATGTTATTTCCTCCCAACTATTTTTACTTAATTATATGAATCTAAATTAAATTAATTGACTCAAATCCATTAGAATACGTTTGTTTAGTTTGATTTTTTGAGTAATTAAAATAGTATGTTTTTTGTATGTCGTTTTTTGTATACAAAATGTATATTTTGTTGTATACTTATTAACGGTGTATATAAATGATAAATTTTTGACTAAATTGTATATTATTTTACGGGAGGAATTATAAATGAGTGACAAAAAAATGCTTACGCCTGCTGAAGTAGCTGAGTACACATTAAATGCAGGTATCAAAAAAGCAACTACTCCAACTAAAAAAGTTTTAGTATCTGCATTCTTAGCTGGAATGTATATAGCTTTAGGTGCTTTAGGTTCTATTGCAGCATCTTATAATTTATTAGCTAACCCTGCTACTTACGGATTAGGAAAAATGGTAGCTGGACTTATGTTTCCTGCTGGTCTTGTACTTATCTTAATTGCAGGTGGAGATTTATTTACAAGTAACATACTTATAACTTTAGCAGCTCTTAAGAAAAAAGTTTCTTGGGGACAAGCTGGTAAAAACTGGGCCTTAGTTTGGATAGGAAACTTAATAGGTGCAGCATTTGCGGCTGCTTTAGTTGCTAACTCTGGCGTATTTGATTGGAGTAATGGTTTATACGGTGGAGTTGTTATAAAAAACGCTGTCGGTAAAACAAATATAGGATTTGTGGCTGCTGTGGCTTCAGGTGTAGTATGTAACTTATTAGTTTGTGCTACTGTATGGGCATCATATGCTGCTAAAAATGTTTCAGGAAAAGTAATTATGGGTTGGTTAGGTATATTCGTATTCGTATGTATCGGAGTTGAACACGTTGTTGCAAATATGGGATACTTATTAGCTGGTTTAATTGTTAAATTAAATCCAATGTATTTAGATGCTGCTCATAAAACTTTAGCTGATGTTGCTAACTTAAATTTAGGAAATATATTATTACACAACTTCTTACCTGTTACTATAGGTAATATATTAGGTGGTATGATAATAGCAGGTTCTTATTACTTCTTATTTATGAGTAAAAATGAAAAATAATTAATTAAATATAAAATAAATTAAACCCTCTTATTTTTAATAAGTGGGTTTTTATATAGAGAAATATATCACTTTTTGTTATAATAAATATAATTATTCAATTGATTAAAATATATTTGCGAGGGGGCGACTAATATTTTATCTGAAATTTTTTCATATCAATTTGCAGTAACTGCTATATATATAATTAACTTTTTAGTTATGTTAAATCTTATATTCAGAGAACGAAGAAGTATAGATTCTACAGTTGCGTGGATTTTAATACTAACAATAGTTCCTGCTGCAGGATTTGTTTTATACATAGTATTTGGTAGACGTATGAACAAATACAATATGTTTAAATTAAAGAAAGAAGAAGATGAAAAACTAAAAAGTAGAATGTTAGATTCTAGTGATTTCTTACAATACTTCGAAAAATTTGAACCTAGTATAGTTGAACATAAGGATATGATTTATTCTTTAGCTACTTTAAATAGCTCACCATATACTACAAATAACAAAGTTTCCATTTATACTGATGGTAATGAGTTTTTTGATGAGCTTAAATTACAACTAAAAAAAGCTAAAAAATATATTCATATTGAATTTTATATTTTCAAAGATGACGAAATTGGTAATGAAATTTTAGACATTCTTATTAATAAAATCTCTGAAGGCGTAGAGGTTAGACTTTTATATGATACAGTTGGAAGTAGACTACTATCTGAAAAAGGAATTCATAGGTTTAAAAAAGCAGGTGGAAAAATTGGAGCTTTCTTCCCTTCATTTTTAAAAATTATAAATTTCAACTTAAATTATAGAAATCATCGTAAAATTGTTGTAATAGATGGTGAGGTTGGATTTGTCGGAGGATTTAATGTCGGGGATGAATATTTAGGTAAAGATCCTAAATTTGGTTATTGGAGAGATACTCATACTAAAATTATAGGTTCTGCTGTTAATGACTTAACCCTTAGATTTATGATGGATTGGAGATATACAACTCATGAAGATATTAACTTTACAAAATATCTAAACGACGATATAAATCCTTATAATGGAAATACCGGTATTCAGATTGTATCTAGTGGACCTGATTTATCAGAGATAGATGAAATAAAGTATGGATATCTTAAAATGATTCAAAAATCTAGAAAGTACATATATATTCAATCACCATATCTTATATTAGATAGTTCACTACTTGATGCCCTTAAAATAGCTTGTTTGTCAGGAGTAGATGTTAGAATTATGATTCCATCTAAACCTGATCATCCTTTCGTTTATTGGGCTTCATATTCATATGCAGGAGAACTTTTAAAATTTGGTGCTAAAATTTATACTTATGATAAAAATGCTTTTTTACATTCTAAAACAGTAGTTATAGATGATTCTATTTGTTCAATAGGTACTGCTAATATGGATATACGTAGTTTTGAACTTAACTTTGAAGTAAATGCATTTATGTATTGTCCTGATATAGCCATAAAACAAAAAGAAATTTTTGAAGCTGATATTAAAAAATGTATTCAAGTTACTCAAGAAATGTATGATAATAGACCTCAAATAATAAAATTTAAAGAGTCTATATCAAGACTTCTATCACCTGTTTTATAAATTATTTTTTAAATACCTCAAGTAATAAAAATATTATTTGAGGTATTTTTTTTAGGTTTTTTTATAAATGTTAATATTTTATTTTTTGAAAATTTAGTAAATTCCTAAAAATATTTAAAATAAATAAGTTATAATATTAATAAGATGATAAATATAATAAATAATAGATTATAAAATTTTATATTTAATATAAGGAGGTTGTATATGTGCAATTGTTCTCAATATAATAACAAGTTGTTTGAAGAATTAGATAAATTTATTGATTCTCTTCCAACTAAAAAGGGAGCATTAATTCAAGTCCTACATCATGCTCAAGGTTTATTTGGCTACTTACCTAAAGAAGTTCAGCTTCATATCTCAAAAAAATTAGATGTTTCACCTGCTAAAGTTTACGGAGTTGTAAGCTTCTATTCTTACTTTACTACTGAACAAAAAGGTAAGTATAAAATAAGTGTTTGTTTAGGAACTGTATGTTTTGTCAAAGGTGCTGATAAAATCCTTGCTGAGTTTGAAAAGCAATTAGGTATAAAATCTGGTAAAACAACACCTGATCTTAAATATTCTCTTGAAGGTTTAAGATGTGTCGGGGCTTGTGGTTTAGCTCCAGTAGTTGTTGTAAATGGAAAAGTCTACGGACAAGTTACAGTTGATCAAGTAAAAGATATCTTAGATGAATATAATCAAATAGAAGTTACTTCTTAATATAAAAAAAGGGGGGGAATATATGAATCAAATAAAATCATTTGATGAGTTAAATAATCTAGTTAATAAGTTAAAGCCAAACCTATCTTTAAGAAATAATCTCAAACAAGATAATAACAAAAAAGAATTACTGGTTTGTGGTGATACAGGTTGTAGAGCTGCCAATAGTATGCCAATTATAGATAGTCTTAAACAAGAAATAAAAAATGCAGGTTTAGAAGATCTTGTTTCCGTATCTTTAACAGGATGTTTCGGATTCTGTGCTCAAGGACCGATCGTTAAGGTTCATCCCGATAATGTTTTCTATGTAAAAGTTCAATCCGACGACGCCAGAGATATAGTTCAAGATCATCTTGTTAATGGGAAACTTATAGATAGGCTTCTTTTTATTGAACAATCTGAAGAAAAAAAAGTTAAATCTTCAGATGATATGTCTTTTTATAAACAACAAATGCGTATAGCCCTTCATAACTGTGGATATATAAATCCAGAAAAAGTTGAAGACTACTTAGCAAATGATGGTTATTTAATGCTTGGTAAATGCCTAACTAGACTTAAACCTGAAGAAGTTATTGAAGAAGTAAAAGCTTCTGGGCTTAGAGGTAGAGGTGGAGCTGGATTCCCTACCGGTATAAAATGGGAAGCTACTAGAAAATCTCCTTCAAATCAAAAATATGTTGTTTGTAACGCTGATGAAGGTGATCCAGGAGCATTTATGGATAGATCTATATTGGAAGGAGATCCTCATAAAGTTTTAGAAGCAATGACTATATGCGGATATGCAGTTGGGGCTGATACTGGATATATATACATAAGAGCTGAATACCCTCTTGCTATAGAAAGACTTAAACTTGCTATAGATCAAGCAAATAATTTAGGTGTACTTGGTAAAAACATATTAGGTACTGGTTTTAATTTTAATATAGAACTTAAATATGGTGCCGGTGCTTTTGTTTGCGGTGAGGGTACTGCTCTAATGCGTTCAATAGAAGGTAATCGTGGAGAACCTCGTATGAAAACTTATAGTTCAACTAAAAAAGGCCTTTGGAATGTTCCAACTTGTTCAAATAACGTAGAAACTTTTGCAAATATAATTCCTATAATTAAAAATGGAGGTCAATGGTATAAAAACATAGGTACCGAAAAATCATCAGGTACTAAGATTTTTGCCTTAGGAGGAAAAATAAATAATACTGGTCTTGTTGAAATACCTATGGGAACAACTTTAAGAGATGTAATTTATAACATAGGTGGAGGTATTCCTAATAATAAAAATTTCAAAGCTGTATTAACAGGGGGTCCATCAGGAGGGTGTATACCAGCTGATTATCTTGGCACTCCTATAGATTTTGATAATTTAAGTAATCTTGGTTCTATGATGGGTTCAGGTGGTA
>ERZ1463036.102-NODE-102-length-19021-cov-8.152642_pt1 | contig 19021 bp, 18 predicted proteins | sample MGYA00564485_ERZ1463036 | MGnify/ENA primary metagenome ERZ1463036 (study PRJEB39244, sample SAMEA3635127) | Helicobacter pylori | study: EMG produced TPA metagenomics assembly of PRJEB11511 data set (Assembly of a 5300-year-old Helicobacter pylori... | reverse complement strand
TTATATTAATTAATATCTTAGATAAACTTTTAATATATAAGGCTCATTTTTAATTTCATATTTTTAGTATATGACAATTAATTTCTTTAGTTATTTTTGCAATACTCTTCTATTGCATCTGCAACATTTTTTGCATGGGCAACTGCTTGAACAACTGTTTTTGCTCCTGTAACAACATCTCCAGATGCAAATACACCATCTCTTGTTGTATGTCCTTCTTCATCTGTTATAACAAGTCCATACTTATTTGTTTGTAATTTTGTAGTGCTTGATACAATAACACTTCTTGGCTCTTGGCTTATAGCTATTATTGTTGAGTCACAATTAATCAGTTCTTCTTCTCCATCTAATGTTCTTGTTTTAATTTTTCCATCTATCTCTATATTTTCAGTTTTAACAACCTTAATTCCATCCTCTAATATTTCAACTGGTGCTCTAAACAATTTAAATTCTACACCATCTTCTTTAGCTTCTTCTATTTCTTTATTAGTTGCTGTCATTTGATTAAAGTCTTTTCTATAAACTACATAAACTTCCTTTGCTCCATTTCTTTTAGCAGTTCTTGCTGCATCCATAGCAACATTTCCAGCACCAATAACACAAACTCTATCTCCTAAATTATATACATCTGGAGCTTTTAAATAATCTATAGCATAATGAACATTTCCTAAAGTTTCACCTCTTATATTTAACTTTTTAGCATTCCATACTCCAGTACCTATAAATAAAGCTTTATATCCATCTTCAAATAATCTATCTATAGTTATAACTTGTCCTATCATTATATTAGGTCTTATTTTAACGCCAAGTTCTTCAAGTTTTATTGAAATATTATCAACTATTGATTTTGGTAATCTATATTCTGGTATTCCATATCTTAATACTCCACCTATTTTTTCATGAGCCTCAAATATAGTAACTTTAAATCCTCTTTTTGCTAAAATAAAGGCAATTGTTATTCCAGCAGGACCTCCACCTATAATACCAATTCTGTCTTTATCAGCTTTAACTTTATTAAACTTTATATCATTTAAGTACTTTAATGAAAGTTCCTCTTCAATCTCATAAAAATGTATTGGTTCTCCCTTTATTCCTCTAATGCAATGTCCTTCACATTGTTCTTCATGAGGGCATACTATAGCACATACTGATGAAAGAGGATTGTTTTCAAATAGTATCTTACCTGCTTCCTCAAACTTTTCTTGTCTATATAATTCTATAATTTCTGGAATAGGAGTACTTATTGGACAAAATTCTTTACACCTTGGTTTTTTACATAATAAACATCTATTTGCTTCTTCATTTAAAAATAAACTCATAATTTCCTCCTAGAAAAATCTATTCTTTAGTAACTAACTTTTAAATTTATAATATTGTCTAAAAAAACATTTTTTATAATTATAACTCAAAAAGTTTCTATTATCATCTTAATTATTTTATTAACAATGTTAGCTTCCATACATATTAAAATTTACTATTTTAATAGCTGTCTAATAAAAATCAGTTTTATTTTAAAATACATCTTAAATTTTAATATATTTAACTTAAACTATATATTATTAACAAAAACTTATAATTTAATATACAGTATTATCATTTAATGATGTTGAATGTTTCAATTCATACTATTATAATTAACTTATAAGATTTGTAAATATTAATTATCCACTAACATTTAATTTTTACAAAGAATGGGGAGGATTAGTTATGAAGAGTTTAAAAGGAACAAAAACAGCTGAAAATTTAATGAAGTCTTTTGCAGGAGAATGCCAAGCAAGAACAAGATATACTTACTTTGCTAGTGCTGCAAGAAAAGAAGGATTTGTACAAATTTCAAACATATTTATGGAAACTGCTGAAAATGAAAAGGAACATGCTAAGAGATTTTATAAATTCCTAAAAGATGATTTCCAAGGAGAAGCAATAGAAATAAATGCAGGATATCCAGTAGAGTTACCTACTGATACTAAGACAAATTTAATATATGCAGCTGAAGGTGAGCATGATGAAAATTCAAACCTTTATCCAACATTCGCAGATGTAGCTGAAAAAGAAGGATTCCCAGAAATAGCTGCTGCATTTAGAATGATAGCTAAAGCTGAAATAGCTCATGAAAATAGATATAGAAAATTAGCTGCAAATATCGAAGAAGGAATTGTATTTAAGAGAGAATCTAAAGACACTTTATGGAAATGTGGAAACTGCGGATTCATATTTGAAGGTGCTGAAGCTCCTATTAAATGTCCAGCTTGCTTACACCCACAAGCATACTTCGAATTATTCACAGAAAACTACTAAAAATTATAATAAAAAAGCTACCAATAATTTGGTAGCTTTTTTATTATAAACTTATTTAACAATATGACCATTATTATATTCTGGAACAATATCTGTAATTTCTTTTTTCATTGCATATTTAACATCATTCATTAAACCTAGTTCTTTCATTACTCCATAATGTCTTGCACTATTTATAAAATTATCTATTCCTTTATTATTTTCATATATATAATTTGCAGTTTTAGCTATATCTGTTAGCTCTAATTTATTACTTATTTTAAGCATTTCATTTATCATATATCCTGCACATATAAAATCATCCATTGAAAACTGTCCATTAGTTCCTGCATTAACTATAACAACATCTTCTCCAATTTCTACTAACTTTTTTGCTACTGCCTTACCATTAATCATAGCACCAACAAAAACTCTCTTTGCACTTTTACACTTTGTTAAGCTTCTAGTTCCATTTGTTGTTGTAATTATAACAGTTTTATCTTTAACTACTTCTTCTGTATATTCTAATGGAGAATTTGATAAATCAAATCCTTCTATTTTAACAGCTTTTCTCTCCCCACCTAATATACAATCGCCCTTTTTAAATTCTTTACTTTTTTCAACTGCTTCTTCAACAGTTAAATATGGTATTACCTCTTTACATCCATTTATAAAAGCTGTTGTTATTACAGATGTAGCCCTTAGCATATCAATAACAACTACAACCTTATCCTTTATAGAATCCTCATTTATATAATCTGCTGAAATAATAATATCTATATTCATAGTATCCCCCTAAAAATCTTTTCCTTGGTATATATCATTATCTATTAATGCTTTATCAATTGCATTTAATATTTCCCATTTTTTCAAACTCCACATTGGACCTATAAGTAAATCTCTTGGTGCATCTCCAGTTAACCTATGAACTACCATATCTTCTGGTAACCTTGCTATAGATTTACATATTAAATCTATATAATCTTCCTTAGATACAAATTGTAATTCACCTCTATCATATAATTTAACCATAGGAGTATGTTTCATTAAGTGAAGAAGATGAAACTTAATTCCTTTAGAGCCTGAATGTGCTATATAATCTACAGTTTTAAGCATATCTTCTTTTGTTTCTCCAGGTAACCCAAATATACAATGAGTTACAAAATCAATATTTTTTTCCTTTAGTCTTCTTGTAGCATCTTCAAATACTTCTAACTTATATCCTCTATTTATTTTCCTTGCAGTTTCATCTGAAAAAGTTTGAAGTCCAAGTTCTACCCATACATAAATTTTTTTATTTATTTCTTCTAAAAGATCTAATACATCATCACCTAAACAATCTGGTCTAGTTGCAATAGCTAATGCAACAACGCCTTCTTCTTGTATTGCTTCATTATATTTTCTTCTAAGTTCTTCAACTGGTGCATATGTATTTGTAAAAGCTTGAAAATAAGCTATATACTTTCCTTCTTTCCACTTCTTATTCATCATTTTTTTAACATCAGAAAATTGTTTACTTATAGATAAATGTCTATCTCCTGCATAATCTCCTGATCCACTTTCACTACAAAAAAGGCATCCCCCAATACTTATTGTTCCATCTCTATTTGGACAAGAGAATCCACCATCTAATGATATTTTAAAAACTTTCTCATTAAATTTATGTCTTAGAAAATAATTTAAACTATGATATCTTTTTCCATTCCATTCTTTCACTATGATTTCCTCCATTATTAATCTTATTTATTTTAATAATATCATAAGTGAAAATTTATTTCTTATTATATTTTTTCAAGAGTTTTTTCTAATAAATCTATTCTATAATTACCTAATAATTCCTGTGATACATCCCCTTTGTCTTTTAAACTTACAACTTTTATTACTATATCATTTTTTGTTGCACCTTGGTAATTTATACTATACTTATCTATAGGAAATATTTTTTCAAAGTCTATTTCTAATAATTCGCCATCAGGGTTTTTATATATTTTAATTCCTAATCCTTTTCCTTTTCCCTTAGTATATTGAACTATTAGATTTCCATCTTCTTCATTAAATATCATACTTTTAATACTAGAATCAGGTATTATATCATAGGCTAATATTTTTTTAGCAATTGGTTTTTCTAAAATTTGTTTTAAAGTATTTTCATCAATACCTTCATTGCTACTATTGCTTTCAGCTATTAAATTATTTACAGGTTTTGCTGATGCTTCAGAAATACCTGATTCCTCTAAAACTGCAACTCCAATAAAACTATTCTTTCCATCTGTGGTACTTAAGGCTATGTTACGTCCAGTATAACTTATACCCAAAATAGAAAATTTATCTTTAGGAATCTTAACAATTTTTATAGCTGGCTTTTGGTCCTTAGGATACATTTCTAACGGTATATCCTTTAATCTAAGTACTAGTTCACTGTTTCCCATATCTTTATTTGTAACTCTAAGCTCTGATCCTTTATTATACAATTGTTTAATAGTATTACTTTTCATATCAGAAACCTTATATTCATCATCTTCTTTGGCTATTTTTAATGTTATCATATCTAGACTTGCATCTGAAACTTCTCCCTTTGCTCTTGAACAATAAAAAGTTACATATGCACTGTTACCTGTTTCTACTACATTACCTGATGAAAATGATACAATCGGCATATTATTTATATCTTTTATCTTATTACTTGTTGCAAGTTCTTTTGTTGATATTTTATTTGCTCCTTCAATATCATTTCTTTTAAGTCTCTCCATATACTGAGTTGCTCTTTGTGTTGCTATCCTACTATTAAAATTATTTGAATTACTATTATTATTATTGGGCACTTTTCTACATCCTATAAAACACAATATAAATATTATGAAAATTAAAAGTATATTTCTCTTTTTCAAAAAATCACTCCTCTTTAGATTTCTTCTCTTTTTAGTTTTCCTTAGAAAATTTACCTTATTCACTTATAAATAGAATAAATCTTAAGTATAATTTATATATTTTTATAGAAAGCATTTGTAAGGAGGTATAATTTGAAAAAAGAATGGATTAAAATATTTCAAATTGCAGTTGTTTTTATAGGAACTGTTGTTGGTGCTGGTCTTGCTTCTGGAAAAGAAATAACACAGTTCTTCACTTCCTTTGGTATATATAGCTTTATAGGAATAATTGGTTGTGGCTTATTCTATATAGTTATGGGAACAATAATTTCAAAAATAAGTATAAAATACAACTTAGAATCTTATGGGGATGTTATTTATAAAATAAGTCCAAACTTTTTAGGTAAAATTACTGGAGGAATAACAACAATTTATTTAATATCTAGTGCTTCAATTATATTAGCTGGTAGTGGTGCATTAATTAATCAATTTTTCGATATTCCAAAAATAGTTGGAACTTTAATTATGATGGCGATATCAGTTTTCTTTTTATTTAGAGGTACAGATGGATTAATAGAAGTCAATTCTTTTATAGTCCCAACATTAATAATTACAATATCAACAATAACAATATTATATTTTGTTTTTTGTGCTGATGCTGTAACAATTGAAAATATATTAAGTTTTCAGGCTAGAAAAAAAGATGGTCTTGCTACATCAACAATTCTTTACGCAGGGTACAATATATTATGTTGCTCAGGAGTTTTAGTTCCTTTAAGTACAAGTATAAAAAAAACAAAAACTATGTCTCTTGGAATTTCTTTTGGAGCAATAGGTCTTACTATCCTTTGCTTATTAATTAATTTATTACTTACAATAAATCAACCTTATATTTATGAATTTGAAATACCATTATTATTTGTAGCAAAAAGATTTTCAACAATAATTCAAGCACTTCTATTAATGGTTATACTACTAGAAATGTTCTCAACAGAAGTTTCAGATGTATATTCAATAAGTAAAACACTAGAAAAAACTTTTAATATTGATTTTAAAAAAGGAACATTATTAATTATTTTAATAGCATTTCCTATATCTCAAATAGGTTTTGGAAATTTAATTTCAACTTTATATCCACTATTTGGAATGTTAAGTTTAATATTTATATCTCAATGCTTAATATTTTACTTTAAACATAAGACAGAATTAAATAATTAATAAAATAGACTATATCATAAGTAGTTAATACTTACTTTGATATAGTCTAAGTTTTTAATATGAGTTTTATTAATTAAGCTCTGCTATTTTAGTTACCCCAACATATATTTCTGAGATTTTATACCAAGTTTTATAATCTACCACTCCTGTTTTTGGTAATCCAAATATTCCTTGAAATACCTTAACCTGTTCTGCTGTCCTTGCTCCATATATTCCATCAACAGCAACTTTAGGTATTAATGGATAATTTCTAGCAATCCTATTTAAATACTCTTGTATTATTCTTACAGGTTCTCCCCTTGATCCTCTTGTCAAGTCATATCCTGGATAAGATTTAGGACTACCTTTTACAATTTCAGCTGTTGTAAGTTCAATATTGTTTCCATAGTAGTATGTTAATATATCAAACGGTACTCTTCCTTCATCTCCAAGGAATTTACTGCCCCATTGACTAAGCCATTCAGGACATATAACATTTTTCCCATCACAATATTGAGTTAAAAGTGGCTGTTTCCTTCCTATTCTTCTTACATAGGTTGAAAATACTTCATCAACAATATTACTTATATTTTCATATATATTTCTTCCAAAACTAAATGCATGATCATAAGCAGTTGAATTAGTAATATCAAAGTTTTTACCCTTTGACCTATACCATTCTGTATAAATTCTATTTAAAGTAAATGATATTATACAAAAAACATTAGCTGCTATTGTATTGTATGACCAAGTAGAAAATATTTCACTTGAAGCAACATTTTTAATATAATCTTTATATAAAACCCTATGATTTTGTCCTGGAGAATTTGGTCCACCTTCATGAACTACAATATATTCTGGAACTACAGGTTTTGGCAATACCACTCCACTAGAAGGTAGTGGCAAAGGTTTATCAACTTCTTCTGGTATTTTTCTTGGGAAGTCTCCAACCAATCTATTTGGTTGTATATTTATAATTTCAGCTCTACTATTTCTTGTTTGATTGGATTCTACTAAATTGCACTTTTGATACGCAGTCTCAACAGGGAATATTTGACACCCATTGACAACAAAAGGTTGAAATCCCTCCCTTTTTATTATAATATCACATAAACTATAAGGTGATTTATCACTAGGTTGTTGTGAATTTTCAAGTGATGGAGCATCTAATTCTATAGTTTCTGTAAGTCCAGAAGAATCTGTCCTAAGTTCAATTTGTTTTTCAGTTCCTTCTCTAGAAGTTACAATTGCCCTGCATCCTTCTACAGGAATATAATCATCTCCATTAAAACATTGAATTTTTAATTTTCCTTTTTCAGCCATCAAAAACTCCTTATTATTTCTTTTATAAATAACTTATGCTTACATTGCTTTATTGGTGAAATTATTTAATAGGCTTTCTTACAAATAAATTATTCCTATAAAACTCATCATACCCGTAGTCATCTCCCCTTGCTCTTATATTATTAAATATTCCTTGAATACTTAATATTCCATATCCCCATTCTCTATTTGGATATAAATCTCCTTCTCTCTTTTCTGCTCCTCTAATTATATAGGTTTTCATTTTCACAGAATACATAGTTGGATCATTATTATCTATAATTCCCCATTGAAGAAGTAAGGCACAACATCCTGCTAAAACAGCTCCAGCAACAGATGAACCTGAAGCTACTCTACTACCTCCCCCTGGAGTCATTACAACTGTATTAATACCTCCAGCTGCAACATTTGGTTTTATTCTATTATCCCTAGTAAGTCCTCTTCCTGATTTACCTACAGTTGCATTATTATTTTGATTATAATAAGCTGCAACTATTGCTCTTTCAGCCGTTGCTGGTAACATTAATGTTGTATATTGATTTGAATTTAAAAATTTAGTATCACCTTGTAATAATTCTCTTTGAGGAATCCATGCATCATATCTTCCATCAACTATATAATCTCCTATAAGATTAAATTGCCATATACCTTCTTTTAAATTTTCTGCTTTTATTCTTATTAATTCATCTCCTGTTATTTCTTCTGGGATAAAATATTTTATAAACATCTTTGTGCCTTCAAAAACAAATTTAATTTCTTCAGCTTGTTTTAATTTAGCTGGTATTCTATCTATTATTTCTCCAGAAGGAGAAACTATAGACAAAGAAACTTTATCAGGTCTTCTACACCATATTTCAAAAAATAAATTAGTTTGAGTGTTAGAAACTTTAAGTTCTATAGTTTTTGTATCCCCATTTTGAGAAAGAACTCCTGTTGTATGAGTGTCTGAATCTCCTTCATTGCCTGTGCAAGCAACTACAACCAATCCTCTTCTCTTTGATACATCATCTATAAATCTTTCTACCACAGAACTTCCATCATGAGCTCCAACATTTGTACCAAGAGGTATATATAATACTAATGGTCTATTTAATCTTTTTGCTTCATTTAGTATATACCTAATAGCCAATACGATATCTACATTTGTATATCTTCCAGTGCCAGGAGTTGTTATTCCAAAATTTCTTAGATATCTTTCAGATGCTTCTTTTAACTTAACTACAACAAAATCACAATCTGGAGCAACTCCTAAAAATTTAGGATCTCTCCCTCTTCCTCCAATTAATCCAGCAATCATGGTTCCATGACCTATTTCATCTCTACTATTAACTACAGAATATGGATCGCCTCCTGATAATGAAATATTTATTGCACTATTTATTTGACTTTCTGAAAATACCCTCCCATATTTAAATACAGCAGAGTCATCTATACCCCCAATGGTTTGATCCCAAATTGACATTATTCTTGTTGTATCATCTTCTCTCCTAAATTCTTCATTCATATAATCTATCCCAGTATCTATAAGTCCAACTAACACTCCTCTTCCATTTAGAGAAAGGTATGGATTATCATGAAAAAGTGGAGCTCCAGATGCATCTACTGGTGAAATTTCATTTAATGTATATACTGGAGATGCTTCTTCAAATACAATTTGAGGTACATCCTCTACTATTTTATCTATTTCATTTTCTGGAGCATTTATAACAGCAAAATTTTCATCTAAAATTATTAACTCAACATTAGGATAATTTTCTAAGGCAGCCTTTATATCTCCTGAATATTCAATTATTTTTCTAATATTCATAGCTTGTCTATCCTTTCTAGGTAAATTGAGAGTATTTCTTAATACTTCAAAGGAATTATAGGCACATACTGTTCCATAACCCCATAATGCATTTGGATAAGTTACACTAGGTCTATCTCTTTTAGCTCCTTGTATAAGATAACTTTTAAGCCTTTCACCATATAAGAATTTATCATTTCCTTTTACTATTCCCCACTCCATAAACAATGCAACTATTCCCGTTACATGAGGAGTTGCCATAGATGTTCCTGTTTTTGAATCAAAACTATTATAAGGAACTGGCGCAATTATACCTTCTCCTGGTGCAATTAAATCTGGTTTAATATTGCTTTCGTCTCCAATTTTACCTCTTCCACTAAAACTTGATATTGTATTAGTTATATAATTATAGCTTCCAACAGATATAACATTGTTTACAGTTGCAGGTATTCCTAATGTATTAAAAAGAGTTGGCCTTAAAAATTTTGTATCTTTATTTAACCCTTCTGTTACTGGCATCCATAAATTATAATTTCCTCTATAATTGTTTAATGAATTTATTTTTATTTTCCATTCACCATCAACTAAATAAGTACTTCCTGCTATAAAAGCTATTATAACTTCACCTAACAAATCAAAAGGTTTAGGCCCTGACATATAAAATATTATTCTATCTCCATCTAAATTTAATTCATTAAATCCTTCTTTTATTTTTATTTCTCCACTTATCTTTCCCGTTGGATTTGTAACTTGCACACTTACTTCTGATAAAATATCATGATAAAAGGCAAGTTCAACAGAAGGTTCATCATCTGCAATATTTATTGATATACTTTGTTCATCTCTAAGAGTTCCTCCTACATGATGTGAAGCGTCACCTTCATTCCCTGCTGCTACAATAACAGTTATTCTTTCTAAATCACATACTGTACTTATATATTTTTCTAAAAGAGAGGTTCCATTATGAGCTCCATCATTAGTACTTAAACTAATGTTTACAACCAATGGCATTTTAAGTTCTTTACTCTTATCAACTAAAAATTTAAGGCCTCTCATTATTTGAGTACTAAGAGCAAACCTTCCTCTATTTGCTTTTACCATTATAATTGAAGCTTTTGGTGCTACTCCATAATTTGAAATAGGTATTTTTCCTCCTGCACAAGCTATCCCTGCAACATGAGTTCCATGTTCAATTAAATCATTTGATGGAACTATGCTATAAGGATTTTCATTTTTTATAGCATTATTTATTTGTTCTTTGTTATATACAGTTCCTCCTAAACTTAAATCATAAATATATTCAATTCTTGTCGTTCCATCATCATTTCTAAAAGCTCTGTGTAAATAATCTATTCCTGTATCGATAAATCCTACTAAAACTCCACTTCCATTTACATCATAACTACTTTGTGCAGTTTGAACACAAGCTGCTCTATTACTACTTGCATCTGAAATATATAATGACTTTGGTAATTCAATATATTGTATTGTTTCTACTCTTTCTAATTCAGAAAGTTTATCCACAGATATCTTTACTATTCCATATCCATACCCTAAATTTTCATAATGCCCTCCCAAGTTATCCACAATTTGTGTAATGTTATCCACATTATCCCCACTTATTGTTACAACCTCTATGAAATTTTGTCCATCAACCATTTCTCCCTTAAAAAAATTCAATTTATTTAAAGTATCTTTTGTTAAAGTTCTATATAGTTTCAAATAAGTATCCAACTTATTTTTCAAGTTTAATTCACCTCTAATTTATTTCTATACCATAACTATTGTATGAAATGAGATATTTTTTTGATAAACTAATTATTTATTTTAAGGCACAAAAAAGAGCCAAGTTACCTATGGCTCTTTTATGCTAAATATAAACTTTTAACTTATGTTATATTTTAACTAGTGTTTATTTCAAATAGACCTTTGCTACTCTAAAATCAACACTTAATAAAAATATAGACTTGAATTAAAGTTTAATTTCTATTCTATCTAATTTTGCTATTACTTTAATGTTTCTAACTTCAACAGTTTCAGTCATAAGACTTCCTCTGTTATTCATAAGTAAGGCTTTTGAGTTATCTAATCTTCTAATTTCTCTTATTTTAGTTTCTCCCTTATATTCTACTAAATAAAATCCATTTTGATTAAGTTCTGTAACTAAGTGACCAAATACTAAATCTCCCTTTAACATTCTAAATCCACTCATCTCATCATCAGAAACCTCAATGTATAAAACCTTATCTTGGTTATACCCTTCTATCTTATTAGAATGAATAGGTAATTCCTTATGTCCCTTTATATTTTTTAAACTGTAATCATATATAGGAACATTTCTTAATACTGAAGAAAATGCATTTTCCCAAACTTCATTAGATTTATTATTTTTCTTAGAAGTAGAATTAGCTTCTCTAAAAGATTTCTTTTCTTCCATTAAATCTTCATCTGTAGCTACCATACTAATATCATTTAAATCAGCATTTAAAACTTTTGAAACTTTATTAATAAAACTTTCTTGTGCAATTTTTCTTCCAAGTTCAACTTCATTTATATACTTTTCAGAAACTCCAAGCTTTTTAGCTAATGCTTTTTGAGGCATATTAGCTTTAAGTCTAGCTTCCTTTATTCTATCTCCAACTCTACTCAAAACCTACTACTCTCCTTTTTGTTGTTTCTTATACCATTCTCTTTCTTCTAGAAGATGAGTAAGTAAATACTTAAATGACCAGTTACATGATATTGGTGTTACCACTGCAAGAACTCCACCTTTTACAGTATTTCTTATTTTCTTTACTAGAACTTGAACTTCTTTATCTGAAAAACCATTAAATAATATCGCCTTTTCATTTGGCATTTCAATAATTCCTTCAACATCAGAAACATTTTTACCATCAGCTATTTCTTTAATTTTTAATTCTACCATTTGTGGTGTTATTTCTATAACCTTTGATAATAATCTTAATGAATTTATTTCATCTTTTGATAATCCATGTACTAATAATGATTTATTACTCATCTTAGACCACCTCTTAATCTTCTAATATTTTTGGTTCTTTTGCAGAATAATCACCTAAATCTACAGTAACCTTTTTAATTCTTTGATCTTCATATGGTCTATCAGCACGATCTCTTGGCTCTTTAACTATCTTATCTGCAACTTCCATGCCTTCAATTACTTTACCAAAAGAAGCATATTGTCCATCTAAATGAGGAGCGTCTGCAACCATTATAAAGAATTGACTTCCTGCTGAATCTGGATGCATTGCTCTAGCCATTGATAAAACACCTTTTGTATGTTTTAAATCATTTTTAAATCCATTTCTTGAGAATTCTCCCTTTATTGAATATCCAGGGCCACCCATTCCTGTACCTTCTGGACATCCTCCTTGAATCATAAATCCTGGAATTACTCTATGAAATATTAAATCATCATAAAATCCCATGTTTATTAAATGTATAAAATTATCAACTGTATTTGGAGCTATTTCTGGATATAATTCAGCTTTTATAACTCCCCCATTTTCCATTTCAATTGTTACTATTGGATTTTTCATATAAATTCTCCTTTCAATTATAACTATTATGTATTATTGTCTAAAAAATTCATATAAATTCATATAAACCTTAATAAATCAATACATATTATATAATGAAATTATATATCATTTAGACATATTAAACAATTATTATAGCATAAGATATATCTTATATTAATATAGCACAAGTGTCTTATTATAAATACCACACTTGTGCTAATTTAAATAATCATTCTATACTTTCACTAGAAGATTTCTTTCCTTTAAATACTCCAATTAAAGCTGGAAGAATTGATACAATTATTATTCCTATTATAACTATAGAAAAGTTTTTTGCTACAACAGGAATATTTCCAAAGAAGTATCCTAAAATAGATATTAAAAATACCCAAAGTATTCCCCCTAAGGCATTATAATATATAAATTCTTTATACTTCATAGAACCTATACCAGCTACAAAAGGTGCAAAGGTACGAACTATAGGAACAAACCTTGCTATTACAATAGTTTTACCTCCATATTTATCATAGTATTCATTGGTTTTATCTATATACTCTTTCTTTATAAACTTTGAGTCTTTCTTTTCAAGCAATTTTCTTCCAAGATACTTTCCAATATTATAATTCATAGTATCACCAATTATAGCTGCAAAAATAAAAGATATCATTATAACAAATATATTTAAAGCTCCTAAAGCTGCAAATGTTGCTGATGCAAATATTACAGAATCTCCTGGTAAAAAAGGTGTTACAACTAATCCTGTTTCTAATAATATTATTAAAAATAATATTACATAAACCCATATACTATAATTATTTATTAATACTCCAAGATACTTGTCCAAATGTAAGACTATATCTATAAATTTATTTATAAAGTTCATCTAAACACTTCCTTATCTTTAGTAAATTTATTTTTGCTTTATAAATTTTCCTTCTATATTTTCATATAATCTTTCTACTTTATCTTTTAATAAATTATTATATATAAAACTTGTTATAATAACCAATAAAAAACCACCTAAAACATCTGATGGATAGTGATGCCCAACATATATTCTTGAAAATCCAACTAATAAAGATAAAACTGTAAGTATAGCTCCTAATATTTTATTATAAATTCCAAGACCTAAAGCTATACTTAATGTTCCAATAGCATGATCGCTTGGAAAAGATGAATTTGGTTTATGATAATATAATAAATTAACATTATTATGTGCAAAGGGTCTATTAACATAAAACAAACTACCTATTATAAAGCTTATAATTAAGTTTATAACAGTGAAAACTACTGTACTTACAGCTATTTTCCTACATTTTATATTTTTATTTTTCATTCCTAATATAAATACACCAATAACTATTAATACAAAGATGTATGGTAAGTATTTTGAACAAAATATCATAAACTTATCTAACATTTCATTTTTATAAGCTAGATTATTTATAAGGTGAAATACTTCTAAATTTAAATTCAAATAAAACTCCTCCTTTTACAATTTAGTTACTATTATAAAAGTAATATGTTAATTAGAGATTAACTAAAAATAATTATTAAATTAATATCTGATGAAAACTTTTTAATTTAACAACAGAAAAAATCTCCTACTAAATTTAATAGGAGATAAATATTGGGTTTAAATATATAAAAGCTAACTACAACTATTATTCAATTGTGCTATCAATTAAGGAGTTAACTTCTTTACCATCTTCAGTTTGTATTATAACTTTATTTTTCATGAATTTTTTATGAGAAATAAATATTACTTAAAATCCAACTTCATCTAAAACTATTATAACTTTAAATCTTCCTTCGAATTTTCCACCGTGTTCAACAATTGATATATAATTACACATTCTTTGTTTTATATTACAACCAGAATCTCCTGTACATTCTCCATTTTGAACACAAGGAGCTAAATTATGCCCCTTTAGACGTTTACAATTCATAGGAGCAATTTCTTTTAATCTCTTTAAAGCCTCATCTAAATTTTTAACAATTTTATTAAATCCTGCTACAACTATTACATGTTTAGGCCCAAAAATCATACTTGCAGCTCTATTCCCTGAACAGTCAACATTTACAAGCATTCCATCTTCTGTTATCGCATTTGTACTACTTAAAAAATAATCTGCTAACATTCCTTGTCTATAAACTTCAACTTCTTCTTTAAAAGTTAAATTTGGATCAAATCTATCAAAGAACTTATAATTTCCATTTCTAATTGTGGATATCATGTCCATTGCATTTAATGTTACTGATCCCCCCATTGCAACTGATGATCCTTCAGGAATTGATTCGAGAACTAACTTCTTTGCTTCTTCTAAATTCTCCACAATAACAGCATCATACTTTTTTTCTTTTAATGCTTGTACAGTTCTTTTAGCTTTAGCTGTATAATACCATCTTTTATAATCGTTCATTTAGAACTCCTCCTTAAATTGTATAAAATTAATCTATATTTACTAAACTATTTACATGATATTTATCATTTAAGATAGTTCTAATAATTTAGAACTATCTTAAATATATTAGAAAATACTATCTAACTAACCATCCACCATCAACTGCAAGAATATTTCCATTCATATAGTCTGAAGCTTTACTACATAGGAACACCATAGCTCCCATTAGATCAAATGGCTTTCCCCATTTTTCAGCTGGAATTCTTGAAAGTATTTCTTCATTTCTATTCTTATCAGCTCTAATTGGAGCAGTGTTTGCTGTTTCAATATATCCAGGTGCTATTGCATTTGTTTGAATGTTATAGCAAGCAAGTTCATTTGCAAATGCTTTAGTTAAACCAGCTACACCATGTTTACTAGCAGTATATGGAGGTACAAACTTTCCACCTTGGAATGCAAGCATTGAAGCTACATTAACTATTTTTCCTGACTTTTGCTTAGCCATAATCTTAGCAACTTCTTGACTTAAGTAATAAACTGCATTTAAGTTTATATCCATAACAGCTTTCCAGTCTTCATCTTTATATTCTAAAAGTGGAGCTCTTCTTATAGTTCCTGCATTATTTACTAATATGTCTATTTTTCCATATTCCTTCATGCAAGTATCTACAACTTTAGTAATATCTTCTCTCTTAGTTAAATCTACTTGGCAAAAAATGATTTTTCTACCTTGAGCTTCAACCATTTTTCTTGTTTCTTCCCAATTTGTATCATAAGTTGGAACAAATAAATCTGCACCAGCCTTAGCTAAAGCGACAACATATCCTTGTCCAAGTCCTGTATTTCCTCCAGTTACTATTGCAACTTTTCCTTTTAATGAGAAGAAATCCATTGAGAACTTATCTAATTCTGAACAACTCATTCTTTAATCATCCTTCCAAAATAAATTTTTATCTTAAATCTTCCATTGATATTTGATCCATATCATCAAATGTTTGATTTTCTCCACACATTCCCCAAATAAATGTATAATTACTTGTACCTACACCAGCATGTATTGACCAACTTGGTGATATAGTAGCTTGTTCATTTTTCATTACAATGTGTCTTGTTTCTGTTGGTTCTCCCATTAAGTGGAACACTCTTGTATCTTCATTCATATCAAAATAAAAGTAAACTTCCATTCTTCTTTCATGAGTATGACAAGGCATTGTATTCCAAGCATTATTAGGTTCAAGCATTGTTAATCCCATTAATAATTGACAGCTCTTACATACAGCTGGGTGAACATATTGATATATAGTTCTTTCATTTAAATTAGCTGGACTTCCTAAATGAACAGGATTTTCATTTTTTATATCTATTTTTACTATGTCATAACTATGATGTGCTGGAGCTGAGTTTATATAGAACTTAGCTGGGCAATCTTTTGAGTTTGATTTAAATACAACCTCTCTTATTCCCATTGGTATATATAATCCATCTCTTTTGCCCATTTCATATTTAACGCCATCTAGTTCAATTGAACCTTCTCCTCCAACGTTAATAACTCCCATTTCTCTTCTTTCTAAGAAATAGTTAACTCCCATTTCTTTTCCAGCTTCTAATTTTAATTCTTTATCTACAGGCATTGCACCGCCAAATATAATTCTGTCTACATGACTGTAAGTTAAGGAAATTTCATCTTTTATAAATACCTTTTCTACTAAAATTTCAATTGAATTTACTCCACCTTTTAAACATGCGTCTGAAATTTTAATAGCTTCTTCGGGATTATTAGCTCTAACAACAGATACTATTCCTTTGTCTTCTATTCTTTTTAGTACATCGTACTTATTCACACTATCCATCTCTTTAAGTTTCATATAACGAAACTAAGTTTCATAATATAGAATATATTTTAAGTATAGTTAATAAAATTAAAATAATCAACCAATATTTTAGAAACTTAATATTGATTAGTTCACTATTCCTTCATATAACAATTATAATCTTCCATTCCTACATATAATTAAATATCTATAAATAAAAAAAGATGAATCTCTACTTTTAATAAAAATTCATCTTAAATACTTTATATATTATTTTTTACAACTATGTCCTATTTCTTCTGAAATCTTTTCAGCTACTTCTTTAATTAATTTTGAATATGTATCTATTTTTTCTAATGTAAATATATTAGTAGGTCCTGAAATACTTATTGCTGCACAAACTTCATTTTTATAATCTAATATGGAAGCACCTATACATCTTATTCCTATTTCATTTTCTTCTTCATCTAATGCATAGCCTTCTTTTCTTACATCATTTATTATCTTCATATATTTATCAAAATCAACAATTGACTTTGGAGTAATTTGTTTTACGTCACTATTATTCCATATTTCTTTTATTTCACTATCATCCATATATGCCATCATACTTTTTCCAACAGCAGTACAATACATTTGAATTCTTTTTCCTATTCTAGAATACATTCTTAATGTATTATTAGGCTCAATTTTATCTATATATATAATTTCATTACCATCTCTAACAACTAGATGTACTACTTCCCCAGTTATATCAACTAATTCCTTTAAATATGGCTTTGCAACATCTACAAGATTTATACTATTTGCCATTCTATTTCCTATTTCAAACATTTTAAATGTAAGCATATATTTGTTAGTTTTATGATTTTGCTTAACATATTTCTTTTCAATTAATGTAGCTAATAATCTATGAACAGTGCTTTTGTGAAGACTTACTCCTTCACTTATTTCCTTTATTCCCATGCCATCTGGATTATTAGATAGTATCTCTAGTATTGATAATGCCCTATCTACAGACTGCACTACTTCACCCATATATTTTCATCCTTTCCTAACATACGAACTTTATTTACTATATATCTAAAATTAATAATTTTGTTCTAATACTCATATTAAACTAATGCAAATTATTAATCAACTTAAAGATATTTTAATATAAACTTAAATATGGCAAAAAAATAAAGAGTAATTTCCTAATAAAATTCTCTTTAAACCAAGTGAAAATATATATAATTAAAATAAAAACCACTACTTCAAAATTTAAAAATAGTGGCTTTTTTGTGTATACTTTCTATTTCATTCATTAATTTTACTCCATATTTAATTTAAGAATGTTGTTCCCATTACCACTCTTGAAAAATCATTGTAGTTTGTTAAGTTCTTAACATTAACAGCGTCAAAAATTGCTTCTCTTCCTTTTTCATTTATTAGTTCACTAAAAAGACAAGTTAAAAATGTAGTTGGTACCTTGTCCAATCCTTCAAAATCTAAAACAACTTCTTCATTTAAATTATCTTTTATTTGATCTCTTAGTATTATAGCATCCTCAACAGCAAAATTTTCTCCTAAAAATTCCTTAACATTTATCATCATAATTATCACCTCATAAATCATTTTTATAATTAATCATTATTATTTTTAAAATTTTCTGACAATTCTTTTTACACTTATAATATATCAATTTGTTTTATCTTTGTCAACTATTTAACAAACTTTTTTCTAATATTTATCATTTTTTAATTGTTCAATATATAATACTCATTTTTTTTACTAATAGTTAATAAATATATAATCTTTATTAAATAATTATCTA
>ERZ1463036.101-NODE-101-length-19193-cov-32.950256_pt1 | contig 19193 bp, 19 predicted proteins | sample MGYA00564485_ERZ1463036 | MGnify/ENA primary metagenome ERZ1463036 (study PRJEB39244, sample SAMEA3635127) | Helicobacter pylori | study: EMG produced TPA metagenomics assembly of PRJEB11511 data set (Assembly of a 5300-year-old Helicobacter pylori... | reverse complement strand
TGTGCTCTTCCGATCTTTCCAACTAATAATATAATAAATCCAAATATAGATAATCTTTTTAATATTTTATTTTTTTCATACTTAAAAAATAACATAAATATCCTCTTTATCTTTATTTTCTATATTATATATATGTATATATTAACAAAATATCAACAAATTTGTAAATATCATAATCTATAAACCTCTTTTATATTGTAAAATAATATTTATTAATTTGAACTTATCTATTCAATATATAATTAACTAAAAAAATAAAGAATATAAAGTTTTATAAAACTTTATATTCTTTATTTATATTATTTCTTTAAACTAAATGTAAGTGTTGTTGGATTATGATCACTATATCTAAAATTATAATCTTTTCCATTAACACTTTTAACTTCTATATTATCTGACACCATAAATCCATCAATTACTGATCTTAAGTTTTTACCTTCAACATATGGATTCATAACAGTTCTATTGCTTGGTGTATCTTTATCTGCATAAATCTTAAAACCTGAAGGTACAAAATTATTTGGTATCTTTTGAAGCCAATCTGGATGTGACTCTGTTGTTTTAAAATTAAATGCATTAGTTCCTGGAAGTTCATGATTCCAGTCACCACCAAGAATTATATAATTTCCTTTTTTATATTCATTAACAACAAAATCTTGAATAAATCCTAATTGTACTTTTCTAACTTTTCCACCTTTATCGTAAGCTGAAAGATGTACATTTATTAAAACAAGTTCTCTGCCATTTGAAAGTTTTGCTCTATTTACTAACATACACCTATCAAGATCACCTAATTGTCTAAAGAAACTTTCTTTTCCTGGTAAGTCATATCTTGTTGCTGAATTAAAATCAAATTTTGACATAGTCATTATTCCACTTAAAACTTGACCATGTGGATGTGTTAATGGAAGCGGAACCCATGCCACATCAAAATTTTTTGCAAAAGAAGTACTATAATCTGTGAATTTATCTTTTATACTTTCATATTCATTTACTTTATAACTTCTAGTTGCTTTTTTATCTAATTCTTGTAAAAAATAAAAATCTGAATTTAAATTTTTCATTATATTTTCTATGCCATTTAAATTTTCTAAAACTGCTTCTTTACTTATGGCCCTTGACATAGTACCACCATCCATAAAGAAATCAACATTTTTGTCCATTCCTGCATAGCCAACATTAAATGTTGTTAACGTATATTCTTTCTTAAATTCTAATATTTTCTTTTGATTATTATCTATTTGTACATTTTCTTCAGCTTCTGGTCTGTAATCAGATACAATCATAAATATAACATAACCTATAACTAATATTAATAAAATACATAATATTCCTAATAACGATTTTAAAAATAATTTCATGCTGTTCCCCCTAAATTATGATTATACTATTATACATAATTTGCGGTAATAAAAAAACATATTTAAATTATTTTTAAAATTTAAATATGTTTTTTATAATAAACTCTTTATGTAAATTCCAAGTGTTATCTTCAATACAAGTGTTATCTTCCCATTTATATATACATATATTATCAAGATAGCAATTAAATTTATAAGGATTTTCATTAACATAATTAAAAGCTTCCTTAAATAAAGGAAAGTATACCATATCTCATAAATATATCTCCTAAAAAATAAATTTATTTGTAAAATTAAACTACAAAATCATCTTTTAAAACTATATTTTTTATATATTTTAAAGTTTTATCTTCTCCTTCATTAGCTAATTTCTTTAAAAGAAGTTCTAATAAAATCCTAGTATCTTCATGTAATAAATAATATTGCTTTCTTGCTTCATAATATTCTAAGGCACTTTTATCAGTATATTTTTTCTTTTGATAATTCATTGAAGCACTCATTCTATCAATAAACATTTCAACTACATAATTTTTAGGCATTTTCATTCCCTGTAATCCATCATTAGGATTAACGCCATAATCTATCCAATACTCAAAATGATGTTTATTTCTTCCTTTATGATGTAACCATGCAGTAGACACCCCTTCTACCTTCTTTTGTATACCATTTGGACTTTCAATTCCTTTATAATACTTTATTCCTGCTTTAAATTCTATCCATGAGTATTTTGATAAATCATGTAATATTCCTTGCTTATAAAGTCCAATTTTAAAACAATATTTCATAACTAATAATTTATGATTAGTTATTGTTTTAAAGTGTTTTATAGCATTCATTTAAATCCCCCTAAATTACTTTATATTATTAATTTTAAATTTAAAATCTATTTATTCATATTATAATTTCTTTATATATATTTTATTAAAAGCCAAATTCTGCTCTTCTTCTTTTATTTAAAAAATTAGCAAATCTCATTTTAAATCTTTCAGTTTCTTTTAGATCATAAAAATACATAAGATCTGAAGATAAAAATATTGTATCTAAAATTAAATATTTTAAATCCTTTAAATTAATTTCATTTTCATCCCCTGTTATAATTTCACTAGCTCCTTCCATTAAAACTTCAAACTTTTCTTTGTATTCTTTTAGACTAACTAATGTTTCATAATTAAATTCTTTTAAATCATCCTTAACTATATTATTAATTAAATTTATATATTCCTTACTCGCATTGTTATATTCTTCATATACATTTTGTAAATTCATAATCTTTTCTCTCTTCCATCTATAATTTTTAACTTTATTATTATTTTACCATATATAAAAATATTTGATTAAGGTTAAACTATTTTTGATACTTTTAAAAAAAGGTAGGTAATAATATGAAGAAAATTTTTAGAGTATTTATTTTATTTTTATCCATTAGTCTTAGTATTGAACTTATACCAAAAGCTTCTGAAAATAAAGATTATTTAACAGAAATGAAACAAGACATATTATCTATAATGTTAGCTTATCCAGGATATATAAAAGATTTAGAGCTTAAAGATAATAAAGTTTATTTAATTTTAAAATCAGGTAAAAAGATAATTTATGATGATAAAAAAGAAAAATCTCCAAATGAAAAACTTAATAATCCTGATATACAAGATATGTTAGAACAAGTTTATCCACTTGATAAAACTGATACTATATCTAAAGAATTTAACCCTGGTAGAATAAGACATTACGGCCTCTTAAATGAAGTTTATGGCTACTCTAAAGCTTCTATTGAAAAAAACTTAATTAACTTAAAATATGGATATCCAAATTATCAATTCAATAAACAAAATAATGCAAATAAATCTTTAGAAAATGCTCTTAGAGAAGCAATAAATCTTGGTAAAACAAGAACTGATATAAATAATATATTATATCCTGCAAGTGGAACTTATAATTATAGAGTTATATCAGGCACTTCAAGATTAAGTCCTCATTCTTATGGAATAGCTATTGATTTAAAACGTGATGATAGAGATTATTGGAAATGGACTTCAAAAGAAAATGGTGAAAAAAGATTATCTGAATATCCAAGAGGATTAGTTAAAATATTTGAAGATAATAATTTTGTTTGGGGTGGAAAGTGGGGATACTTTGATATACTTCACTTTGAATATAGACCTGAAATAATATTAAAAGCTAAGTACTTTGCAAACAATAATTCTTCTGATAATTGGTTTGAAGGAGTTCCTTTAACTGATGAAAATAAAAATTATATTTCCTTAATTGAAGACAAATTAAATAATACAACTACTTTTTCAAAACTTTTAGAAGATGACCTTAATAAAACTGATAATAATTCCTTAGAAAATATGCCATCTAAAGAAGAAATGAATGAATTAGTTAAAAATATATTTTTAACTAGAAGTAAAGGGACACTTACAAAAGATTTAAAAGGAATAGAGTCTCTATATGATACATCAACTAAGTATGGAAAATGGGCATATGAATACGAAGAAAAAAAAGTTAAATATATAGATAATTGGGCCAAGAAACAAGGTGTTGAATTTACTCTTATAAAGCCAAAAATACTAATAAAAAAATCTACAATAAAAAAAGATGAAGCTTCCTTTGCTATAATATGTAATACAGAATATAACTATGTTTATAAAGATATTCCCAAGGAAATAAATAAATCTAAAATAGGAACATATCACTATCTTAAAATAGTTAGAAAAAATAATAAATGGTCAATTGTCAAAGAATGGTATAAAGATCCATTTGCAGACTCATTAAAATTAGAATCTTTAAAAACTAACGATATAACTAAATATATTAATAATCAAGTTCCAAGAAATCTTTCTAATCTTAATGAAAAAAGAAAAGGTGCAATTGCCTATGCTAAAGAATATTGTGGATTAGCTCATGATACTAAACTTGGATTAATATATAATAAAAATTATAGAGACTTTAATGCTGAAGGTGGAGATTGCGCAAATTTTGCTTCTCAAATCTTGTATGAAGGTGGAAAATTTTCTAAAAATCGTACTTGGAATTATGATGAAAAAGGAAGTGCAACAGCTCCTTGGATAAATGCTGGAACATTTACTAATTATATGCTTTATAGCGGAAGAGCTAGCTTAATTGCTAGAGGAACTTATGAAAATGTTTATAAACTCTCATTTAAATTATTACCAGGTGATTTTGTTGCATACGAAAAAAAAGGTGATATTACACATGTTTCTGTAGTTACAGGATTAGATTCTAAAGGATATCCTTTAGTAACTTGTCATAACACTGATAGAAATGACGTTCCTTGGGACTTAGGTTGGAGTGATAAAAATATGAAATTTTGGATTATAAGAGTTCACTATTAATAAAATTACCTCGTAATCTTAAATTGTTACGAGGTAATTTTTATTTAATATATAAGCATGGGGCCTACTTTTGTTTCCATTATAGAAAAATCCTTTGAATAAACTCTTCTTAGCTCATTAATAAGTTTTTGTTGATACCCTTCTTTTCTACAATCTATAACTTGTGTAATTGTATTTTCATTTAATATATATATTTTGTCACTATATCTAAGAGCTAAATTTATATCATGTAATGTAAATAAAGATATTAAGTTTTTCTCTTTAATTAACTTTATCATAAACTTAAATAAATCATGTTGCCTTACGCAGTCTAAAAATGTATTTGGTTCATCTAAAAGTACAATTTTACTTCTTTGCATAAGTACGCGCCCTAAATAAACCATACGTCTTTCACCACCACTTAAATCGCCTATACATTTATCCTTTAAATGATATAAATTCAATTCTTTTAAAATATCCCTAGCTTTTTCATAATGTTCACTACACGGCATTTCAAACATGCTTAAATAAGGAGTAACACCCATAGTAACTATATCTTCTACCGAATAATCCTGATTGCTATGAATATTTTGAGGAATAAAAGATATCATTTTTCCTCGTTCCTTATCTTTTAATTTTCTTAAATCTATATTATTGAAAAATATATCTCCAGATACATTATTTAATATTCCACATATAGATTTTAAAAGAGTTGTTTTACCTGCTCCATTTAATCCTATAAGCGTATTTACTTCACCTGGCTTTAAAATCATATTTATATCTTTTAAAGCTTTTAAACTTCCATAATTAACATTTAAATTTTTTAATATTAACTTATCATTAAATTCTATTTTTATCGCCCCTTTTGTTAATAAGATACACTAAAAATGGCGCTCCAACTAAAGATGTTAATATACTTATAGGTATTTCTGTACTACTTATTGATCTTGCCAAAGTATCAGCTACAAGAAGTAAAATTGCTCCCATTAAAAGAGTTAAAAATATTGTTTTTGTTATATCATTGCTTGAATGAAGCTTTACTATATGTGGAGCTAAAAGTCCAATCCAACTAACTATACCGGCAACAGAAACTACTGAAGATACAAGTAATGTAGAAAATAATATAGCTAATATTCTAATTCTTTTTAAATTTACACCTAAAAGTTTGGCTTGAGTATCCCCCATAGTAACAACCTTTAATTGCCACTTAATTAAATTTATTGCAATTACACAAATTACAACTATTGGTAGTACATAAAAAACATCTTTCCATGTACTATTATGAAAACCTCCCATAAGCCAATACTCTATTGATGGTAATTCCTTATATGGATCTGAAAAATACTTAAATACCATTATAATAGCAGATGCCAATGCACCTGTTACAATTCCTGATATAACTAAAGCTAACATTCTATTTTCTTTAACATTTTTAGCTAAGACTAATGAAAATATTACAGATAAAATTCCAAAAACAAAAGAATTTAATTGTATAGCTATAGGATTTGCTGCCATAAAAAGTATTGCAATAACAGCTCCTAATGAACACCCTGAAGTTAATCCTAACACATCTGGTGAAATTAATGGATTTTGGAATATATTTTGAAATACCATTCCAGCCAAAGCCAAAGCAGCTCCACTTATAACAACTAAAATTAACCTTGGTAATCTTATGTTGAATAAAATCATAAAATCTTGGCTATCTCTAAAATTAACTATAATATCTTTTAAATCAACCTTATATCTACCTGTAAATAAAGTAATAAATATAAGTAAAAATAATACTGTTATATATATTATCTTTTTATGCTTTTTCATTATAAACCTATGTCTTCCTTATTTACTTCAATACCATAAAGCTTCTTATAAAAATCTTTTGCTGCTTTTTCATAATCTTTACTTGAATATACTTCAGGATATAAATTATTAACAGTCCATAACATACCAAGTGCTGAACTAGGTGTTGGATAATCCCATGGTTCTATTTTTGATGGGAATACATATACTTGTTTATTTTTTATAGCTTTTATACCTTGAAGTCTCTTATCTTTTAAAACATCATCTTTTGAATATTTTGCATATTCAACTATATAAATTTTATCAGGATTATATTTTATAAGCTCTTCAACTGATATGTTAGCCCAATATCCATCCTTTAAATTTGATGTTACATTTATTCCACCACAAGTATTTATTAAATAATTTTGATACATTTTTCCTGTACAAGTTCTTAGTATATTACTAGTTCCTGATAAATAAACTGATTTTTTATCTTTAATATTCTTTGTTAAATCTTTTACCTTATCTATAGTTTTATTATAATAATCAACTAGCTCTTTTCCTCTTTCTTCTTCTCCTACAGCCTTAGAAATAATATCTACAGTATTAATAAAACCATCTAATGTTTCAGGCTCAATAGCTATTACTGGTATATTTAATTTTTCAAGTTTAGGAATAAAATTCTTTAATCTTGTTGGTATTATAACTAAGTCAGCTTTAAGCTTTGCAATTTCTTCAACATTTATATTTTTAGCATTTCCTATTGATGGTAAATCAAGTATATTTTTAGCTGCCATTTTATAAAGCTCTCTAGTTTTAGCTTTTCCTTCTACTGCAACTAACTTATCTTGAACTCCAAGTGAAACTAATAAAGCAGTTGATATATAATAAGATGATGCTATTCTTTGTGGTGTTCCTTTTATTTCAACCTTTCTATCTAAAGCATCAGTAACTACAATATTGCTTTTGCTTTCTTTATTATCTTTAGAAGAACTGCTACATCCATCTAAAACTCCCATAAAAAATATCATACATAATATTAACGCTGTAAACTTTTTATATCTCCTCATAATACTCATCACCTTCCCATATATTTTTTTATTTCTTCTAAAATATAAAAATATATTTCATCTAATTGTTTATTATTTTTATTTTCTATATCAAAAACGATTATATCCTCCCTATTCTTTAAATAGTTTAAAAAACTATTATCTTTCTTTTTAATAACTCCTAATACTATTTTTTTAGATTCAATACAATTTATAATTTCCTTCTTAAATTCTAATGCGCCATCTTCTAATATACCTATTTCATCCATAAGTATTAATTTTGTATTTGAATACTTAATACTTTCTCTTAATATTTCACACCCTAAAACTTCAAATGTCTCTAATATAGGAATAGGTTTTTCATTTTCAAATTTTACAGAAATAGGACTGAAGTTATTCTTAGATTTTATATAACCTTCCATGTAAAAACCTTTATTTATATCTTTTATAAAATAAGGTCTTGTTCTATAACCACTATATTTAATTTTTAAAGTATCTAATATTTTATTTATTAAAGTACTTTTTCCACATCCACTAATTCCTGTTAAAAATATATTCTTCATATTTCAAATTCCTTGATAATTAATTATTCTTATAAAAATAGGTGTTAGAAAGTTATTCAATTCACTTTACTAACACCTAATATTTAAAATGTAAACTAATTTTTATTTTTGAATAACTTTCTCTTTTTCCTCTTCAAGTTCTTTCTCAAATTCTTCAGCACTTTCTATATCTTTTTCTGGAGTTGTTTCCTCCTTATCTTTTGGTAAAACTAAATTTAAAAATATAGCAACTAATGTTGTTACAACTATAGATGATTTACCAAATATAGAAATAGCCCAACTTGGGAATAATGCTAATGAATCAGGAACTTGTACTATACCAACACCAAGTGCAACTGATAATCCAACTATTGCAACATTTCTGTTAGTAAGTTTACTTTGTGAAATCATCTTAACACCAGTCATTGTTATAGTTGCAAATACAGATAAAGTTGCTCCTCCAAGTACACATTGAGGTATACTAGTTAATATAGCTGAAAACTTAGGTACTATACCTGATATAATAATTATTATAGAAGCAAAAACAAATACTGATCTATTTATAACCTTATTAACAGTTACAATACCAACATTTTGACTAAATGTAGCTGTTGGCATACATCCAAAGAAAGATCCTAATATACTTGATACTCCATTTCCAATTATACCACCTGATAATTCTTCATCTGTTGGCATTCTATCCATACCACCACCTGTTGTAGCTGAAAGATCTCCAATAGCTTGTACTGAGTTTACAATATGCATTATAACCATGGAAATAATCGCTGTAGCATTAAATGTCATACCAAAATGCATAAATTTTGGCATTGCAAAATATCCAGCAGAAGTAACTGAATCAAATGAAATCATTCCTAGACATAATGCAACAATATAACCTATTACTATTCCAACTAATATAGAAGCAAGTTTTAATGTACCTTTTGTAAAATGATTTAAAAAAACAACTACTGCTAAAGTAATCATGGCTACTGCCCAGTTTTTTGGTGATCCAAAATCTGGACTTCCAGCACCACCTGCTATATATTTAATAGCAACAGAATATAGTGATAATCCTATTGAAAATATAACAGTTCCTGTTACTACTAATGGGAAAAATTTAGCTAATTTCTTAACAAAAATACCAAATATAATAGCAACAGCTCCACCTACTACTTGAGCACCAAATATAGTAGCTATATCGAATTCCCCTGCTATTGCTGTTAAAGTTGGTACATAAGCAAAACTAACACCCATTATTATTGGAAGTCCTGAACCTATCTTTCTAAATAAAGGAAACAATTGAATTAAAGTTGCAATTCCTGAAAATATAAGTGATGTTTGAATAAGTAATATTTTATCATTTGGTGCTAAATTACATACACCTGCTACTATAATTGCTGGCGTAACACATCCTACTATCATAGCTACAACATGCTGTAGCCCTAATGGTATTATTTCTTTTAAACTTGGTCTTCCATTAAATTGGAAAAGTAAAGATTTTTCATTTAATTGCATAAGAGTCCCCCCATAAATTAATATACATATTATACGTTTACATAAACATGTATATTATATCAATGTTTATAAATTTCTTATTCTAGTTCCTGTGTTTCCTTCTATTCCCTCCTTAGCTTTCTCAAGAAGGGTAATTAATGAATATCTTCCTTGTTTAGATTCAGCAAAATCAACAGCCGCTTCAACCTTAGGTTTCATAGAACCTGGAGCAAAATGACCTTCATCTAAATATTTTTTCATATCATTAATATTTACATCTTCAAGCCATTCTTCATTTTCTTTTCCAAAGTTTATAGCAACTTTCTCTACTGCTGTTAAAATAATTAAACAATCTGCATCTAAATCTTTAGCTAAAGTACAACTTGCTAAATCCTTATCTATTACAGCACTTGCTCCATGTAAGCTATTTCCTTCTCTTACAACTGGAATTCCACCACCACCACAAGCTATTACAACTTGGTCATCTTCAACTAATGCCTTAATTGTATCTAATTCTACAATACTTACTGGTTTTGGTGAAGCAACAACTTTTCTATAGCCTCTACCTGAATCTTCTATTACTTTTTCTCCATTTTTTATAGCAATATCAGCCTCTTCCTTTGTCATAAAGCTTCCAATTGGTTTTGTTGGATTTTCAAAAGCTTTATCATTAGGATCTACTTCTACTTGAGTAATTACTGTAGAAACAGCCTTTTTTATATTTCTATTTAAAAGTTCTTCTCTTATACTATTTTGTAAATCATATCCTATGTATCCTTGACTCATTGCTACACATACAGACATTGGACAAGCAGTATATTTAGGATTACTTTTAATAAATTCATTCATAGCAATATTTATCATACCAACTTGTGGACCATTACCATGAGATACAACAACTTGATTTCCCTCTTCTATTAAATCCACAATTGCTTTAGCAGTAGATTTAACTGATAGCATTTGTTCTTCTAAATTGTTTCCTAATGCATTTCCGCCTAATGCTATTACTATTTTTTTCATAAATTATCCCCCTAATTGATACCATTTAAAATTTATAGCCTAAAAGTAAATTTAGGCCCTTACTAATTCTTTTTTAATTGATTTAATAAGAGCCTAAATGAATTATTTATTACTTAAATTCTCTCATTTTATTTTGTGCTTCTAATTTAGCTAAAACTTCTTGTGGATTTTTTACCTTACTTAAGAAAATCATAGCTGCAATAATATATGGTTTAAAGCTTGCTTCTTTGTATAGTGGATCTCTGTATCTATCAAATACTGATCCATCAACTTCTCCTTCTTTACAGCTTACTCCAGTTATATCAGCTGGTAAGCAGTGCATATAAAGTGCTTTTCCATCTTTAGTTAATTTCATTAATTCTTCTGTACATGCCCAGTCTTTATGATTAGCATTTTGTGCTAATAATTCTTTTTCTAATTTATCTATACCTTCTTGATCTCCTTGAGCATATAATTCTGTACGTTTTTCCATAGCTACAAATGGAGCCCAACTCTTTGGATATACTATATCAGCATCTTTAAATGCTTCTTCCATTGAATTAGTTTTTGTAAATGATCCACCTGATTTTTTAGCATTTTCTTTTGCTACTTCTTCAACTTCTTCCATTACTTCGTATCCTTCTGGATGAGCAAGTACAACATCCATACCAAATCTAGTTAATAATCCTATAATACCTTGTGGTACTGATAATGGTTTTCCATATGAAGGAGAATATGCCCAAGTCATAGCAACTTTCTTTCCTTTAAGATTTTCAATTCCACCAAATTCATTAATTAAATGAAGTGTATCTGCCATAGCTTGAGTTGGGTGATCTATATCACATTGTAAGTTAACAAGTGTTGGTCTTTGTTCTAATACACCATCTTCATGTCCTTCTTTTACAGCTTTTGATACTTCCCTCATGTAAGTATTACCTTTTCCAATGAACATATCATCACGAATACCTATAATATCAGCCATAAATGAAATCATATTGGCAGTTTCTCTAACTGTTTCTCCATGAGCAATTTGTGATTTACCTTCATCTAAGTCTTGAACTTCTAATCCTAATAAGTTACAAGCTGATGCAAAACTAAATCTTGTTCTTGTTGAATTATCTCTAAATAATGATATTCCAAGTCCACTATCAAATATTCTTGGTGATATGTTATGTTTTCTTAAATCCTTTAAAGCTTCTGCAATAGTAAATACTGCTTCTAATTCATCATCTGATTTTTCCCAAGTTAACATAAAATCATTATTATACATTTCATCAAATTTTAAGCTGTTTAATTTTTCTATATATTTTTCCATTATAGCCATTTTTCTTTTCCCCTTTTCTCTAATAAATTATATGTTTGTTCTAATAAACTACTTAAACTAATATTTTTAAAAATTATTTATTATCTCTACAATAAATTGTTGGTACTGCTGCATAAACTGCTGCACATCTAACTAAATCAGCTTTCCATGTTTTTTCATTTGGAGCATGTGCTTCTTCTTCTTTTCCTGGTCCAAATCCTATACATGGTATTCCGTATCTTCCCATTATTGAAACTCCATTTGTTGAGAATGTCCATTTATCAACTTTTGGTGTTCCATACATTCCTTCATATGCTTCAACCATAGCTTTTGTTGCTGGTGCATCTTCTGGAATTACCCATGTTGGGAAATAACAATCTGTTGGGTAAACTAAGTTTGTCCAACTTGGTCTTTCATATTTGTACATTGTTACTTCTGCTCCATATTTTTTAACGAATGGTAAGTTTCTAACTTCTTCTAATGCACTTTCGTATGTTTCTCCATCTGTTAAACGACGGTCTAATGAAATTGCACACATATCTGCTACTGCACAACGTGATGGTGAGTTATAGAATATTTGTGATACTGTAACTGTTCCTTTTCCTAAGAATGGATCATAATGTAAGTTATCATTTAATACTCTAATTTCTTGAAGAATGTCTGCCATTTTATAAATTGCATTATCTCCTCTTTCTGGAGCTGATCCGTGGCAAGAAACTCCTTTAACTTCAACTCTAATTTCCATACGTCCACGTTGACCTCTGTATATGTTTCCATTTGTAGGTTCTGTTATTACTACAAATTCTGGTTTTATTTTATCTTCGTTATGGATATATTGCCAACATAATCCATCACAATCTTCTTCTTGAACTGTTCCAGTTACTAAAACTGTATATTTATCTGATAAAAGATCCATATCTTTCATTATTTTTGCACCATATGTTGCTGATACTATACCACCTAATTGGTCAGAAGCACCTCTTCCACCAATTTCTTCATCATTTTCATATCCTTTATATGGATCGAATTCCCAGTTGCTTAATTCTCCAAGACCTACTGTATCTATATGAGCATCATAAGCAATTAGTTTTTTTCCAGTTCCCATATAACCTAAAACATTACCCATTCCATCTATTTCTACTTTATCAAATCCTAATGATTCCATTTCCTTTGCTATTCTTCTAATAACACCTTCTTCTCCAGCGCTTTCTCCTGGAATAGCTATTAAATCTCTCAAAAACTTTGTCATTTGAGGTTCGTATTCTTTTGATAATTTTTTAATTCTTTCGAAATCCATAATTTCTCCCCCTTATTCGTAAAAATCTTTATCTTTTTTTCTCACTTATTTATATCAGCAATATCTGTGCCAAGTTTTTTATTATAAAAAAGATTATAGTATATGTTTTAACACAAATTTTTACCTATTTTTTATTAAATTTATATATTTTATTTATAAAAAAAATGAAGATTATCAAATTGATAATCTCTTTCTCAATTTGATAATCTTCAAAAATCATTTTATAAGCCACTTTTATGGAAAAAATCACTTTTTTATCATTTTGATAATTAAAATTTCTAGAATTTGCTTTAAATTTTTATGTTAAACCATTTAAAAATAATATATTTTAAAATTTATATTCACTTTTTATTCTATTAGTGGTAAAATAAACCTGTTGTTTGATTCTCATTATTTGAGGATTATTTTCATTTTTACATTCTTTTATTTTTGTTTTAGTTTTAAGGTAACCTAGAATATTATTCTAGGTTACCTTTTAATTTTATTGAATATTTTTATATAATATTATTTTAATGTACTACTCTCCTTGATAAATTTATTTTTTATTATTAAAATTAAACAAAACAATATTATAAAATTTAGGAAAAGAGGACATTAAAATGGAAGAACATTTAATTAATTATGATTCTTTAATGATTCTAGCTATCGTAGCTTTCTTCACGCCATTTTTAGTGGCAAAATTAAAAAAACTAAAAGTTCCTTATCAAGTTGGCGAAATATTTATAGGTATAATACTTGGTAAAAGTTTTTTAAACATAATACATCCAGATGTATGGATTATATTTTTATCTGATTTAGGTCTTGCTTATTTAATGTTTTTAAGTGGACTTGAAATAAACTTTGATGACTTAAAATTGGTTGAAGGTGAAACTTTAAAAGATTCCAAAATTTTTGTAAGTATAAAAATGTTTGTAATTTCAATTGTTATATCATTTATTTTATGTCTTATATTAAGATTTGTTGGAATATCTAACGGAAGATTATTTTTCACCTTCTTATTTACAGCAGCAGCTCCTGGGCTACTTGTTCCAATTTTAAAAAATAAACAAATTATAAGTAGTGAATTTGGTCAATCTTTATTGATTTTTGGTATTATAGCTGAATTTGTATGTTTAATAGGAATTTCATTTATTTCTTCAGTTTCTATTTATGGATTATCTTTAAAAAGCTTTGAATTTTTAATAATATTTTTAGCAGCTATATTTATATATTTACTTACTAAATTTATATTTAAAAAAAGAGATATTTCTTTAGTAGCATTTAAAAATTTACATTTAAGTGTGAGAGGTGCTTTTGTACTTGTTTTAGTACTTGTTGCAATATCTCAAAAAGCTGGTAGCGAAATAATACTTGGTTCATTTTTAGCTGGAATAATATTTTCTCTTTTAGCTGGAAAAGCAAAAGAAGAAATTTCTCACCAATTAGATGTTATTGGTTACGGATTTTTAATTCCAATATTTTTTATAATGGTTGGTGTAAATATAGATTTACGTTCTATAATTGAAAACCCAAGTTCTATAGCTAAAATACCTGTATTTTTAATAATATTATTTTTAGTAAAATTAATACCTTCCTTATTACTTAAGAAAAAGTATGGTTTAAGAAATGCTATAGCATCATCAATGATACTTACAGCACAACTTAGTTTAACTATAGTTGGATCTCAAATGGCTATGCAACTTGGTTATATTAATGAAGCAGATTATTCTGCCTTTATAGTTACTACTGTTATTTCATGTATTATATTCCCTATATTATTTGAGAAACTTTTAATTTTAGATAAAAATACAGCTAAAACATCTGAAAAATCAGATAAAATAATAATACGTGAACTTGTTTTAAGTAGTGAATACTTTATAGGTAAGTCACTTAAAGAATGTAAATTACCTATAGGATGTAGAATATTTTCTATTGTTAGAAATAACGAAGAAATTATGCCAAATGCAGATACTATTCTAAAAAAAGATGATATTATCATAATAGCTGGAATTAAAAATTCTGTTGAAGATACTTTAAATATGCTTACTGTTTGTGATCTTCATTTACCTGAAAATTAAAAGATAAGGAGTTTAAAAACTCCTTATCTTTTTTTATAAAATTTTATTTAAACTTAAATCCTTTAAAGCATTTTTTATATTTTCAATATTCTCTTCTAAACTACTTTGTACAGCTGCTGTTATAGCACCTTCAACAAGAGCACAATCTACAATTTGAATTTTTTCTTTATCAAATTCTTCATCTAAAAAATCTATTGCCATTTCAGTATTCATATAAGCACTTCCTAAATCAAAAAGAATTAAAACACCATCTTCTGAATATACTTTTTTAATTCCTTCTGATATTTTTTCCATATCAGTACCTATTCTTCCATCAGAAGTACCACCAGCATCTATAATAGGAACATTAGGTGCCATTTGAGTAGCCATTTCTACTACCCCTTTTGCAATATTTTCACTATGTGATATTATAACTAATCCTACCATATATTATTAATCTTCCTCTCAAAACTTAATTTAAAATTTATAAAAAATTGTTTTGTAATTGTCTAATTCTCTTATATTTCTTCATATATAGTTTCTAATATATAATACATTGATGTTGCACCTGCGTCTTGGTGTCCAATACTTCTATCTCCTAAATAGCTTGCTCTTCCTTTTGTAGCTTTTATTTCCTTTGTAAATTCAACACCTTTTTTTGCAGCATTCTTACCTTTTTCTAAAACAATCTTTAGATTGTCAGAGTTTTTTAATTCTTCTTCCATAGCTTTTATTGCTGGTTCTAAAGCATCTATCATTGTTTTTTCGCCTTCTACTGCTTTACCTCTTTGTTTAATTCCATCAAGAGCTGCCTTAAGAACATTTATAAAATCATATATATCAATATTATCTTTATTATTAACCATCATGGAACCTTTCATAAATGCAGTTCCATAAAGGGGTCCTGATGCCCCTCCTACATTAGATACTAATGCCATTCCAGTCTTTTTAAATATATTGCCTATATTACTTCCATCGTCATCTTTAAGTTTATCCACAACAGCATTAAATCCTTTACTCATATTTAATCCGTGATCACCATCTCCTATAGCTGCATCAAGTTCTGTAAGATATTCTTTTTTTAAATCTATTTTTTCGTTTATTTTTCCTATTACTTCTATAACCCTTTTACCATTCATTTTTATTCCTCCATAAAACCTTCTATTATATATTTATCTTAAGTGTTTTTATAATATTTTTTTAAAATACTTTAAATGCAGGTGTATCTGCTTTTGAATCTAAAAGTTCTTTTAACTCTTCATCAAGCTTTAATATTGATACTGAACATCCAGCCATTTCTAAAGAAGTCATATATTCACCTACAAGAGTTTTATAAACCTTAATTCCTTTTTCATTAAGCATTTCTCTAACTTTTTTATTAATTATATATAATTCCATAAGTGGTGTTCCAGAAAGTCCATTTACCATAACTGCAACTTCTGAATTTTTTTCTATAGGAATATCAGATAATATCTTATTTACTAACTGCTCAGCTATATTATCTGCTGATGAAATTTTTTCTCTATGTGTTCCTGGCTCACCATGAATCCCCATTCCTATTTCAATTTCATCTTCTCCTAAAGTAAAATTTGCTTTTCCAGCAGCAGGAACTATACAAGATGTTAATGCCATTCCCATACTTCTTACATTTTTTATTACTTTCTCTGCAACATTTTTTACTTCCTTAAGACTTGCTCCCTTTTCAGCTTTTGCTCCAGCAATTTTATGAACAAAAATAGTTCCAGCAATTCCCCTTCTTCCTGCTGTGTAAAGACTATCTTCAACAGCAACATCATCATTTACAACAACATAATCAACATTTATTCCTTCCATTTCAGCCATTTCTTTTGCCATATCAAAATTCATAACATCACCAGTATAATTTTTTATTATAAGTAATGTTCCAGATCCATTATCTACAGCTTTTATAGCTTCATATACTTGATCTGGAGTTGGTGATGTAAATACAGCTCCACAAACTGCTGCATCAAGCATTCCATAACCTACATATCCCCCATGTGCAGGTTCATGACCACTTCCTCCTCCACTTACTAAAGCTACCTTTCCCTTGTCTTTAGAATTTTTTCTAACTAACACATCAAAACCATCTAATTTTTCTAAATAATCTTCATGCGCATAAACAATTCCTTGTAACATATCCTCTAAAACATTGCTTGGATCATTTATTAACTTTTTCATATATATTCTCCCCTTTTTATATATTATAAATTTTAATATTTAACTTTAAAAAATATTTTTAAATATAAAAACTATAAGATTTTTATTTTATCTATTAACCATTTTTCTTATTAAGCATTATATCTAATATTGTATTATCAACATTTTTAAGACCATTTTTTATTAACTTTTCTATACTCTCAATAGTTTTTTCTACATCTTGTGATACAATTCCATCATTTGATGTTGCAGTAATTCCATTCATAGCAAGATTTGCACATTGAATTGCTGCATTTGTACCAGTAGCTATTTTAAGAGCGCATGTTTGCTTAGCTCCATCGCATATCATTCCTGAAACATCTGATAGCATATTATTTATACAATATTTTATATTTTGCAAGTTTCCTCCAAGTAAATATGTTATACCACATGAAGCTCCTGTTGCACCTGCAATTCCTGCACCACAAAGTGGTGATAATCTTCCCATATGCTTTTTTATACGAATAGTTACTAAATTACTTAATACTAAAGCTCTTGCTAATTCTTCATCTGATTTTTTCAAAATATATGCTGTTTCTGCAACAGGCATAGAACAAGCTATTCCTTGATTTCCACTACCAGCTGTTGTCATAATAGGCATAGTGCAACCATCCATTCTGGCATCTGATGCTGCTGCTGATGCCGCAATTATTTTATTTGATGCATCATTTGAAAATAAATTAAAATTTCCTTTTTCAATAATTTTATTTCCAACTTCTAACCCATATCCGCCTTTTAAACCTTCCGCTGAAACTTTACCATTCATCTTGGCACTTTCTAAAATAAATTTTATATCTTCAAACTTGCAATTTTTTGCAAAGTTATAAATTGACTCTATTTTAAATAAATTATAATCTTCATCTTCTTCATTATTTAAATTATCTATTTTCTTATCAAGTAATATTTCTTCATCTTTTCTTATTAAAGTTACATTTGTATGTATGTCCTCAATAACTACCACACACTTTGATTTTTCACCTATAACTTCCACTTCTATATAAAGACTTTTATCTGTATCTTTTTGTGTTATATTTATAATATTTTCTTTTACTATTTTATTAGCTTCTTCAAGCTCTTCTTTTTTAAAATTTGATAAAATAGTTAACTTTTTATAAGATTTTTTTATTACAACACCTAGTGCTGCTGCTATTTCTATACCAACTTGTCCAGTTCCAGGTATCCCAACTCCTAATGCATTTTTTATTACATTAGCACTTAATTTTATGTTTATAAATTTTATTTTTTCATCTAAATTTTCAGATGCTATAGAAGCTGCATAAGCTATAGCAATTGGTTCTGTACAACCTTCTGATGGTATAACTTCTCTCTTTAATGTTTTTATATATAAGTCTCTCATAAAATGCCCTCCAGTTAAAATTAGAAATTGGTCTTTTATATTTTATTATATCATTATAATCTTAATTTTTGTAATCAATTACATTAATATTTTATTATAAACTTATAATATAAATAAAGTTTTACACCCAAATTTTTTTATATTTATAATTATTTTAATCATCACTGCAAACACACATAGAATTCATAATTTCAATTATTTCTTCCTTTGATAATGATTTATAATATTTATCACAATGGTCTTCTGAACAAAAACTTCCTATTTTATTTTCATATCCATTATCTTTAATCTCTTTTTTACAATATAAACATCTTTTCATATTAAAGTCCTCCCTTTCATGATATTACTTTAACATTTTTTATTTTAATTAATATACCCCTAGATCGGAAGAGCACACGTCTGAACTCCAGTCACCCGTTAGATC
>ERZ1463036.100-NODE-100-length-19248-cov-96.664357_pt1 | contig 19248 bp, 20 predicted proteins | sample MGYA00564485_ERZ1463036 | MGnify/ENA primary metagenome ERZ1463036 (study PRJEB39244, sample SAMEA3635127) | Helicobacter pylori | study: EMG produced TPA metagenomics assembly of PRJEB11511 data set (Assembly of a 5300-year-old Helicobacter pylori... | reverse complement strand
CCAACTTCTTTAAATGGAAATAGCCTAACACTGACTTCTCCTATAATATCACTTTTATTTACTAGTCCAACTTCTTTATCTCTACTATCTTTACTCAATAATCTATTATCTCCCATAGCAAAATAACAGTCATTCGGTATAACAATATCTACATCACCTGAAGTATAGTCATCATTTATATAACTTTCATTAATTAATTTATCATTTATATAGACTTTTCCATCTTCTATAATTAAATGTTCATTTGGTAAACCTATAATTCTTTTAATTAAGCTTTTTTTACCGCCTTTATTATCTTTTAATTCAGTTTTAAAAACTACTATATCTCCTCTATTTGGCATATCTTTTTTATAAGCAAACTTATTTATTATTAGATAGTCTTCTGTGTTTAATGTAGGATACATGGACTCTCCACTAACTACAGTTGGTACAACAAAATAAGTTACTATAAGTCCCATGCATATAGCTAATGTTATAACTTTTATCCATTCAATAGTTTTATTTATAATTTTATCTTTCAATATAATCACCCCATATATTTATTTATGTATTTAGCTTTCTATTTCTATAAATATATGTCCTTTGATATTTTCTGTCTTTCGTACTCTATATTCTTGCATAAAAAAACCCTAGCTAACATTTTGTTACCTAGGGTTACATATATACTTATTTTATTAGATTATAGGATTTAGCATTCTATCTTTTAATACTTCTTTCGCTTTCTCATAATATTTCATGTATTTTTCTTTCGGATAATCACTAAAATTAGAAAGTTCTCCTTTAACTCCATATCTTCTAAATGGTATTAATTTAAATTTAGTATAATTATTTAAGTTTTTTATATAATTAAGTTCTTTAAAAAATATATTTTCATTATCATTTATATTTTCTAATAAAACTGTTCTTATTTCATAAAGTTTATTAGACTTAGAACATTTATTGATATTATTTAAAACTAAGTTATTTTCTACACCTGTGACTTTCATGTGTATGTTACTATCGAAAGCTTTCAAGTCAAACATAAATCCATCTACGCAATCTATAAGATGATTAATATCATTTTCATTTATATATCCATTAGTATCTACAAATACATTAAGGTTAGTTTTTTTATGCACTATATTAGTAAATTCTATTATAAAATCACTATACAAAGTACATTCTCCTCCAGAGAAAGTTATTCCGTCTATAAAGTTTTTATATTTATTTATATAATCAAAAAGCTCATTTGGTGTATAATAAGTAATTTTAGGTGATGCATAGCTTTTACATATCCCTATACACTCATCACAATTTATGCAAATCTCTTTATCATAAATAATTTTATCATTAAACTTAATAGCTCCTACCTTACACACTTCTAAGCATTTTTTACAAGAAATACATATATTTTGAGTCTCTGGATTATGACAATATATACATTTCATATTACACCCTTGTAAAAATACACTTATTCTACATCCTGGACCATCTATAAAACTCATGTTAATAATTTTATTTACAGGAGCTTTCATTAAATATTTCTAACCTTTCTTTCCTCTATTCCATTTTTCATAGTTAACGCTCCTAATAAAACAGAATCTTCTCTTAAGTTTTCACCTTCATTAAATTTCTTTATATCACTCTTTTTTACTAGATATCCAGTTATTCTAACAAACTCTGAAGAATCACTATTTATAGATAAAACTCTTATACCACTTTCAAGAGCACCTTTTACAACTCTTAACATTCCATCTATATTATTTTTAGCTGTTTCATCAAATAAATATATATCACTACATCCTGTATCAAAATACTTATGAAGTCTTGATGATAAATTTATATGATCAAATATATTAGGTTCACATCCATATTTTATTCTTACAGCTGGTGTTGTATCCGTATCCGATTCTAATCCCCCTTGTGCATGTACTCCATGCTTACCATTAGTTCCTCCACAATATATAGCTTCTTCATTTTTTACTAATTCAGCAAATTTCTTACATATTTCTTCAGCTACATCATTAGCTTTTTCATCATGTCCCATTTGTTTTCCTGTAAATATTTCAACACATTCAAATGTTCCATATATGGCTGGCATTGATGTAAATTTATTTAAATCTATTAACCCCTCTTTTGCTAAAAATGAACTTTCAAAGAATTTTACATCTTCTACTAAATATTTTATTCTTGCATTAGTAAGCTCACATAATGCTTTCACTGCTTTTGGAAGTTTATTATTCATAAAGTCTTCATAATTTTCACTTTCCATAGCTAAAGCTTTTAAATTAAGTCTTGTTAAAGTATGTGCTCCTCCACCTATTCTTAATGAATTATAACAACTAACAACTCCATAATCTTCCCCTAAATCATTAGTCATTAAACTGTGATTTACAAAATATGGTTTTATATTTTCAAGAGCTGATTCTATCCCATATTTTATAAGATCATCTGGAGTTTCTTCACTACATTTTAAAGTAACATTAGGTATAGTTTTTCTAAGTTCTCTCTCTATTTGTATTACCAATCTACCAACTCTAGTATCTTTTGGTCCTATATTCATATGCACAAAAGCATCTGGTAAATTTCTATCTATATTTATAAGCAACATCTTTATTAAGTTATATGCTTCCTTTTCACTAACAGTGTCCATAAAAGGTTCAAGTACATCATCTATTTGCCCAACATATACTGGATATCCTGTTATAGAAGGAACATATCTATAAAGTATCATTAATGCATTAACTGCTTCATATAAATCCTTTGGTGGCTCTATATCTAAATATTCACTACCTTGATTTATGAATTTAACATAATCTGGTAATATGTATCTTGGTCTATAAGGTCTTGTTCCTTCATTCATATCACATAATATTTTTCTATCTAAATACGATTTAGTTTCATCACTTATTTTTAAAGGAGATAAAGAGTCTTCTGCTAATCTTGCTAAATTTGCTCTCTTCTCATGATATTGCAAATCCATAGAATGTAATATTTGTTCTATACTATTCATTATGTATTCCCCCATTTTTATATTTATTGTACTAATTTTACCATACTATTAAACTTTTGTTAATACTAATAAACATTTATTTAATATATTTTAAATATCGTTTACCTAATAATTTAAATACATTTTAAAATCCTATATACAGTCCAATAGTTAAAAACATAATACATACTATTATCATAATCCCAAATAAAGGTGCTAAAAATCTTACCCACTTAGACCATGGTATTTTCGCAAAAGCCAATGCACCCATTAATACTCCAGATGTTGGAGTTATTAAATTTATAAGCCCTGTACCAAACTGATAAGCAGTTATTATTAATTGACTAGAAACTCCTACTAAATCAGAAAGTGGTGCTAACACAGGTATAGTAAGTGATGCGAGTCCTGAAGATGATGGTATTAAAAATGATAATAATGACTCAAGTAAAAAAGATAAATTTATAAATATAAACTTTGGCAACTTACTTAAAGCATCAGCAGAGTAATTTAATAATGTATCTATTATATGTCCATTTTGTGCGACTATAACAATTCCACGAGCTAATGCTATTGCAAGTGCTGCAGATACTAAATCAGAAGCTCCTGTTAAAAATGAATCTACTATCTCATCTTGCTTAAGCCCTCCAAATATTCCAGAAAAAACACCTATCATACAAAATATCATAGCTATTTCAGGTATATACCAGTCCATATTTAAAACTCCATAAACCATCATACTCATTCCACTAATAAATATCACTAAAACAATAACTTCTTTAATTGTAAATGGCTTTATACTTGAATCATCCATTATAAAATCTTTTTTGTTATTTGCATCTAACTCATATACTAGTGATTTTTTAGGATCTTTTTTAATTTTATTAGCATATACCATTAAAAATGTTATAGATATAGTCATAAGTACTATAAATATAATTGCTCTATATAATATACCTGTTCCTGGCACTATATCAGCTAATGCCTGAGCTATTCCTACTGAAAATGGATTTATAGTGGATGCTATAACTCCAGTTCCTGAACCTAAAAATACTGTACTTATTGCAGTTAATGAATCATACCCTAAATTTGTCATAAGTGGTATAAATATCATATAAAAAGGAAGGGTCTCTTCATTCATACCAAATGTAGAACCTCCTAATCCAAATAGTATCATAGATACAGGTATTATCAAAACCTGCAATCCTTTAAGCTTTCTTACTATGTGGTTTATACCAGATTCTATAGATCCTGTTTTATTGACTATCCCAAAAGCGCCTCCTACTAGTAATACAAATCCAACAACTTCTGCTGCATCTACAAAACCATTAATAGGTGCCATAAATACATCTTGTATACCTTGAGGATTAGAATCTACTTGATGGTATGTTCCAGGCTTTACTACCATTCTCCCATCTACATTGATCCTTTTAAATTCTCCACTTGGAATAATATATGTTAGGATTGCTATTATTACTATAAGTAAAAATATAATAGTAAATGTGTGTGGTATGGTAATTTTCTTTTTAAATTTACGCATAATATTATCTCCTATTTAAAAATATTTAATTTTATGTAGAATTATACCATAATTTATAATATGTTTAAGTTTTATTTAAATAGTTACTATATAATTAAATTTTTATCAATTTTTTATAAAAAAAGACACTATCGTGCCTTTTAACTATTTTTTTTAATATTTAATTTATTCTTTAATATATAAAATCCTAAAATAATAATTATCAAAATAACTACAAATAAAGAATATTTCTTTAATATTGTTATTATTATATGTAATTTATCACCTAATATATATCCTGCTGATATTAATATTAAATTCCACAAACTTATTCCTATAGTTGAATATATTATAAAAGCTATTACATTCATTTTTATGACACCAGCAATTATTGAAATAAAAGTTCTTGCAACTGGTATTAGCCTCGATATCATAATAGATGATTTATCATATTTTTTTATCCATGAATATGATGCTCTAATAGACTTTTTAGTACTTGGAAACCTAGTTTCTAACATATCTACTAAAGGCTTACCTAATTTTAATCCTAAGTAATAGTTTATTATAGACCCACTAAGTCCTCCTAATACAGATACAGTTAAAACTTGTGTAAAATTCATATCGTATTCAAACGCAAATATACCTATTAACGGTAAAACTACTTCACTAGGTAGAGGAAGATTTGCATACTCTAGAGCTACTATTATAAAAATACTTATTAGCCCATAATTTACAATAAATTTTTCTATTAATAACTTTAAATCCATCCTCTTCACCTCTTATAATTAAATTAATATACTACTATGTTTTAAACAGTACTGTATTTTATTATAATATCACAATAATAACAAATCCATCAATATACTTATTTATTTATTAAATAAAAATTTCAAATTCCTTATATTTCGTGTTTTATGTTGTTTGATTGAATTTTATATAAATTTTAGTCAGATATTGTATTTCATAATGTTTTGAATTTTTATATTATTACTTGTACAATTTAATTATAGGAATATGTATTTAGAAAACTTTTTGGGGGGTATATATGTCTATATTTATTTTAATTTTATTTATGTTATTTTTAATTTATTTTTTATCTACAGTTTGCATAAGATATAGTTATATTTCAAACTTAGCTATAAAAAATAAACTTGATTTTAATTCATTTTACATAAGAAAGTATATGTTAAGTTCTAATAATGGTTTTAATAAACTTACAAGCGATATAGCATTTTCTTTATACAAAATATATAATAAATGTTAAAATAAATATAAAGCGTTAATTTTTTATTAACGCTTTATATTTATTTTTATAATTGATTTATATATTCCTTCAATTTACTTTTTAATTCTTCTCTCTCATATTCACTTATATATATCTCTTTAGAATTTTCAAATATACCTTGATTTGCTTTTATTATTTCTTTACTAGCTTCACTATAAATTTTTAGTAACCTATCTTTTATATCATCTTTTATACTTTCCTTAAAATTTTCTATATCTTTTATTATTTCATTACTTAACTGTTCTTTCTTCAATTTATCATATATAACTTTACCTATTCCACCTGTTAAAGTACCTGCTAAAAGTAATGGTGGACAATAAGTAAGCATTGCAGCTCCTACAGTTAAACTCTGAGATGATGTTCCTAAGGCTGCTGCATACATTGCTACAGCACTACCTGATGTAGCTCCAAGTATAGCTCCTGTTCCTATTGTAGCTAGTATTTCATTTATATTTATATTTTCTTCATTTAATTTTACTTTTGGCAATTCTATATTGTAATTTTTATAATCTATAGTATCTATAAATTCTCTTATATTTTTATTTGTTATATAGTTTACTTCCTTTATACACTCATCCCATTCTTTAAAAAACATTTCATCTAATTCTAATTTTTTATCATTTATAACATTATTTATATAATTATCATTTATATACTCATTTGTTATATCTATACTTTTATTTATTCTGCTTATTTCTTCAGATAAAAATACTTTATCTATCCACTCATTTATTTCAAATTCCATTTTAGATTGTATATAATCAAATTTATTCTCAAGTAATTTTTTATGATTTATTATTTCAGATTCTACCATTTCTAATGATTTTAAATAATCATAGTGATAAATTTTTTCCTTATGTTTTAAGGCTTCAATTGAAGATTTTACACTTTCTATTTTTAGGCTGTCATTTTTGTTGCTAACTTCATTTAAAAATTCTAAAAGCTTGCTAAAATTATCTTTCAATATCTTAGGATAATCTATTACCATATCATTTTCTTTGACCATAGCATTCTTACTTATAGTATGTTGATACTCTAAATATGATGATATTATAAAAAATTTATCTATATATACACTATATTCATCATTAATATAATCTAAAACTTCTTCATAATCACTTTCTAATAAATCTGCTTTATTTAATATACCTACTATAGGTTTACCATAAGATGAAATTAAGTCAACAGCTTCTTTAATATCCTCCTGCCCTATATGAGTTGAGTCAAATACAAATAATATCAAATCTGCACTTTGTATATATTTTATAGATTTCTTTTCATTTTCTTTTGTTATACTCTTTAGCCCTGGAGTATCAACTATACTAATATTTTTCAAAATTTCCGAATTAACGCCTATATTTACACAATTACAATCTATCTCATAACTATATTCACTGTTGTAGTGTAAATTTATTATATTTGATGTGGCTTCTAATACATCTACTTCTGAAACTTCTTTTCCTATAATAGAATTTACTAATGTAGATTTGCCTGATTTAACTTCTCCCATAATAACTATTTTAAAAGTTGTAAATGGCTTATCTAAAAGTGTATCCAAGTTATTCATAACATCTTCTAGATTATGAACTATGATTTTTTTTAACGGTATATTCCTTTCCTTTGATAAATAATTTCTAATTGGAGATTCTATTAAAGTATATTTTATTTCCTCAATATAACTATTTAAATTATCCACTGTCATCCCCCCATTTTTTTAATACACTATCTATATTATTTATATATATTAAATGATCTTTTATTAATTCATAATCTGTATACTTTCTTCTAAATGATGTATTCCTTTTATTAATTATAATCTGTTCTAATTCCAATATCTTTTTAAATACATTTTCGTTTATTATATTTTTTAATGTATTTATTCTATTTTTAATCGTATAAATTTTTCTTTCATTATTTCGTTTTTTCTTAATTATATTTAAATCAATAGTATTTTTATTGCTACTTATTTTATACTCTAATATCAAATTCTCTAAATTTGTCGTTTCTTTAATCTTAACTATATTAAATTCTAAGTTTAACTTACATTCATCAGAGTCCGTATCAAATATAGATATATTTTTTAAGTGGTTATACATTTTGGTCATTTCACTTACAATTATATATTCTAAATTATTTAGTTCCATTTTTATATTCTTTGATATTAAGTTTTCAAAAGATATAAATTTATTAATGTGATTTAATAAGTAATTTCTAATTATATCAATTTCCTCATCTAATATTCTTTTTGCTTCATCAAATTTATATATATCAGAATATAAATTTCTCTTGTAATTATTAATCTCTTTTATTATTTTATTGCTCATTAACTTTAAATTTTTAAATTTAGATTTTATTTGCATATCCTCAGAATATCGTTTGAAATTTATATCTATACTATCTATTAAATCCTTTATATTACTAGATTCTATAAGATTTTTATCATTTTTTATATATCCTTTTATAGCGTCTTTAGATGATATTAAAACTATATCTTTAAAATAATTAGAATATAGCTGATTTATTTTATCTTTAACTTTAAATAAATCATTTTCTTTCTTTTTTATAATATCAATTTTATTAACTACGCAGATTATGTTATTATTTTTATTATCTATTAAATAATTTTCTTTTAACTCATTTAGCAAGTCATTACTCGATTTTGAAACTATATTTTGACTATCTAAAACCCAAATAACTCCATCTGCTCGTTTATAATAATCTATCATGCGTTTTTTAGTATTTTTTAATAAATTCTGATTTAAACCTGGAGTATCTACTATGATAAATTCATTTAATATACCTTCTTTATTTATATAGTGTCTGACTTCTGATATATTTGATTTGTATAAATACTTATCTTCTAGATATTTTTTATATAACTTTAATTCTTCAATTTTTAAATTTTTGCCATTTTTATATTTTTGAAATTCGTTTTTTGTAAAAATTTTTGAATCTTTAGATTTAATTTCTTCATTTTTTAATATTTCATTTCCTTTTTCATAGCTAAAACTCTGAAAACTATCATCATCATAAATAATTTCTATTTTCCTATCATTTGAATGTATAAGTAAATCTAATTTCCATGTATTTGGAATATCTTTAGTTTGTAATATATTATCTTCTAATAACGAATTTATAATAGTTGATTTTCCATATTTACCTGGGCCTATAACAAATAGTAGAAATGGTTTTTTAAGTTCTTTTATGTTTTTGAAAGTTTCATTAATTTCTTTTTCAATTATAGTTGTAAGTTCATAAGTTTGACTTGATTTGCTAAAAATTTGTATCTTTATATTTTTTATATTTTGATTTAGTAATTCAATATTGTAAACTATTTCTTCATAAACTTTATCTCTATTTGAATAATTCATAGTATCAACCCTCGAAAACGAGTTTATTTTATATACATAATTATATTAATTACATATCAGTTTTTATGATTTATTTAGTTGAAAAGTTAGTCTAATAATTTATATATAATTATTTTAGGTATAAAAAAGCATGTATATAATTTAAATAAAAATTATATACATGCTTTTAATAAATTTTAATAAAAATGCTTTAATTGCTTTAATCTACTTGGATGTCTTAACTTTCTTATGGCTTTTGCCTCTATTTGCCTTATTCTCTCTCTAGTAACTCCAAATACTTTTCCTATTTCCTCTAAAGTTTTAGGTATATCATCATCTAACCCAAATCTCATTCTTAAAACTTTTTGTTCTTGTTCACTAAGACCTGTTAACAGTTCATCTATTTTTTCTCTTAGATTATGTTGTTCTACCTCATGCATAACTACATCCCCAAAATATGCATCTGATGGTATAAACTCAACTAAACTACTATCCTCATCTTCTTTGATAGGGGTATCTAGTGATATTATATTTTTATCTCTTTTAAGTAAATCTATAATTTTTTCAAGTTCTATATCACATGCAATTGCTAGCTCTTCTAGATTTGGCTCTCTTTGAAGTTCTAACGATAGCTCTTGTTTTTTTCTTTTAACAAAGTTAATTCTTTGATGAAGGTGAACAGGTATTCTAATAGTATTTTCGCAATCATCTATATATCTAGTTATACTTTGTTTTATCCACCATGTAGCATAAGTACTGAACTTATATCCTTTTTTATAATCATATTTTTCTACAGCTTTTATAAGTCCTATATTTCCTGCTTGAATCAAATCCAGCATATCAATATTTTCTTTTCTATATTTTTTAGCAATACTAACAACTAGTCTATAGTTTGCATTAATAAATTCTTCTTTAGCTCCTATAAATGATTCATCTATCTTTTTTGCTAATTCAATCTCTTCTACTGCGGACAACATCTTATACTCTTCAATCTCTTTTAAGTACATTTTCATAGCATTTGATGAATTTGATGAGTCACTATAAATATAATTTTCATAAGTATTTTCTCTCTTAGCCCCCATAATCTACCCCTTCTATCTCTAATAATTTGTTACTCAAGTTAAAAAAATTCCTATAGTTTCATCCTCATGTTAATAGTATGTAATCACTATAAAAAAAATACTTTTTACTTGTCAACAAATTCCTGTATCTATTATTCTACATCTACCTTGCAAAACCCTTGATTTTTTTTATATTTTTTTAAAATAATATTATATTATCTTAATTTATCCATAAAAAGAACAAAAGACTGCACATTGTGCAGTCTTTTATCCTCGAACGACAAAGTTAAATCCCAATTAATAAATCCAATAATAAACTTGCCCCTAAATTACGGTAAAATATTAATGAGATTATAACAAATTTATAATACCATTAATAAAAGGGGTTAGTCAAGCTAATCCCCTTTATCATCACAAATTTAAGACAATTTTTATTATTTATGATCGTGTCCACATCCGCAGCTTCCACCGCAACAGTCATGGTCATCACCATGACTGTGATCATGTCCGCATCCACACTCATGACTTGCCTCATGTTCTTTTATTTGTTCTTCCATGTCGAAAAACTCTTTTACCATAACATCATATTCTGGAAGAGCTTCTTCTGTATCATACTCCTCACCTGTCCAATTTGCATACATCATTTCATTTCCATTAGTTAAAACAGCTCTTCCTGCTAAAGTTATATTGTCTACATCTTCTAAGAAATTTACTGCTTCTTGTGCTTCTTCTCCTTGAAGTGGAGTCTCTTCATCTAAACATTTTATTATCATAACTGGCGCATAAAAATCTTCTCTATCTTTTACATTTACCATTATATCTATAACACCTTGTGCACCTTCTTCAAACTCTGATAATGCTACATCTGTATCTATCATCTCTTGTGGAACATATAAATCTTCCATTAAGTATTTTATAACTCTGTCTTTTACTAATTCTTTTGACATAATTTTTCTCCTTTCATCTTTTACCATTATTACCTTTTTATAGTATAACATATTTTTAGTTATTTGAATTAAATAACTAGATATCTTACTTATTTTATCTAATTTATAAGATTTATTAACCTTATACCCATCAATATATTTTTTACTCTTTATTTTAAATTTATACCCTATTTTATTACATAATTGTAATTTATATATATTATTTACATAACTTTACATTACCTATGAGTTGAGATCTATGTTATGATAATAAATATCCAAGGGGTAACCATACTCTACAGGTTACAAAATAGTAACATTTTTAGAAAATTCATTTATAAATATTTCAGAAGAGGTGACTTACATGAACAAAAGGTTAAAAACATTGTTATCATTAGGTGTAGTGTCTGTATTAAGTGCTTGTGCTACACTTCCTATTAATGCAGCATCAAATGAAACAATCAATAAAAAACTGTATTGCGAAAAATCTAGACATAAAGAATATATATGTATATATGTTAAAGGAAAAGATTGTTCTGCTCCAGTAAAACCTTTAAACTATTTAATTCAAGATTTAATAAACGGTAATTTAAAATGTAGTAAAGTTAATTTATCTAATAATATAGATACTACTTCAAATAAAAAGGTAGAATATACTAAATACTCTAATAGGGAGTCTAATTCTAAAACTATTTCTACTGAGAATAAAACATCTACTAATACTATAGATAAAAGTAATTCTCAAAATAAATCATCAAATACTTCATCAAAAAAATCAGAGTCTAAACCTGAAACTAATCCTACTGAGAATAAAGTTTCTACTCCATCAGGAAATTTCTCAAGTTTCCAAAAAGAAGTTTTAGATTTAGTAAATGTAGAAAGAACTAACAGAGGTTTACAACCACTTAAATTTAATAATGAATTGTCAAATGTAGCTACTAAAAAATCTCAAGATATGATAAATAGAAATTACTTTGATCATACATCTCCAGCTTATGGTTCTCCTTTTGATATGATGAAGCAATTTGGAATAAGCTATCGTGCAGCTGGTGAAAATATAGCTATGGGACAAAAAACACCAAAAGAAGTAATGAATTCATGGATGAATTCACCCGGCCACAGAAAAAACATATTGAACCCTGATTTCACTGAGTTAGGTGTAGGTATAGCATCAAATGGATTATCTATATACTGGACTCAAATGTTCATAGGAAGATAATTAAATTGCATTAAAAAAAGGTATAGTCATAATCTATACCTTTTTGTTTAATTAATTATTAAATTAACTATTATAAAGTTCAGCATAAAATCCATTTACTTTTATTAATTTTTCATGATTTCCACTTTCTATTACATTTCCATCTTTCATAACCAATATTACATCAGCATATTTAATTGTCGATAACCTATGAGCTATTATAAAACTAGTTTTGCTCATCATCATCTTATCCATAGCTTTTTGTATGTTAATCTCGGTTCTAGTATCTATACTACTAGTAGCTTCATCAAGTATCAATATTTTAGGATTTGATATCATAGCTCTTGCTATAGTTAATAACTGCTTTTGACCTCGAGATATATTAGATTCATCTTCATTTGTTATTGTATCATATCATCTAGGTAAAGTTTTTATAAAGTGATTTGCATTTGCAGACTTAGCTACATCTATTATTTCTTTATCACTTGCACATTCTTTTCCATAAGCTATATTTTCTTTTATACTTCCTTTAAATAGCCACGTATCTTGTAGTGCCATTCCAAATATTTCCCTTAAATCAGAACGTTTCATATCTTTTATATCTATATCATCTATAAGTATTTTTCCATCATTTAGTTCGTAAAATCTAAACAATAAGTTTATAAGAGTTGTTTTTCCTGATCCAGTTGGTCCTACGATAGCAATTTTTTGCCCAGGCTTAACTTCTAAATTCATATCTTTTATTAGAATTTTATTTTCATCATATCCAAATTTTACATAATTAAATACAACTTTGCCTTTTGGATTTTCTATTACTTTATTTTTTTTTATTATATGAAATTACTTCTTTTTCATCTAATAATTCAAAAACTCTTTCTGCAGATGCTACTGTTGACTGAATTATATTAGCTATATTTGCAGTTTGACTTATAGGTTGACTAAATTGCTTAGTATATTGAATAAACGCTTGTATATCTTCAATTTGTATACGTACTCTAGTTACAAATATTGCCCCTATAACAGATACTAATACATATCCAATATTGCTTACAAAATTCATTATTGGCATTACCATTCCAGACATGAACTGAGCTTTCCATCTACTTTCGTATAGTTTAGTGTTTATGTATTTAAAAGCTTCTATAGATTCATTTTCTCTATTAAATGATTTTATAATTTCATGTCCTGTATACATTTCTTCAACATGTCCATTAAGCTTGCCTATTATGTTTTGCTGCTTTATAAAATAACCTTGGGATTTTGATATAATAGGTTTTACAAATACTATTCCCATAGGAATAGTAAACACTGTAACTATTGTCATAAAATGACTTATAGTTAATATCATTATTTATAATTCCTATATCAACGATATTTGACATTAAATTTGGTAAAGATACGTCACACAATGCCTGTATAAATACTAATAAAGCTATTATTATTTTATAGCTATACCTTTTTAAATTATATAATAGCTTTAACATCCTATTACTCCTTTTATAATTTTATTTAAATACGTTTAATAAAAACATTTTTTCCATTTATCCTAAATCTTAAGCACTATATAATCTAAATTTCAGGTTATATTTTCTAAGCATTATCTAATATAAATATAGTATTTGAGTTCATGCTTTAAAAATGTTATAATTTTGTAATCGTCAGAATCTATAAAATGTTTTATTATATTAGTATCTATTTAAATTGTTTTAAAGGAGATTAATTATGAGTTTAAAAAAGAAAATAACTTCAATTGTTATATGTTGTACTATGGTTTTAGGAAGTATGAGTTTAGTATTTGCTGATTCAGCAAGAGTTGTTACATTAGGTGCAAATTTATCACCTGAGCAAAGAAAAACTATGTTAAAATACTTCGGCGTAAATGAAAATGATGCCGTAATATTAGAAGTTAACAATAAAGAAGAAAGAAAATATTTAGAAGGTATAGCACCTAATTCTCAAATAGGAACTAAAACTTATTCATGTGCTTATGTTGAACCTACTAAAGCTGGAAGTGGAATAAATGTCAAAACAGCTAATATAACATGGGTTACTTCAGCTATGATAGCAAGTACTCTTGCAAGTTTAGGTATAACTGATGCTAACTGTGTTATAGCTGCTAACTTTCCTGTAAGTGGAACAGGCGCACTTACTGGAGTTATGAAGGCTTATGAAGATGCAACTGGTAAACCATTAGATGAAAATAAAAAAGAAATTGCAACAGAAGAGTTAGTAGTATCTGGTAAATTAGGCCAAGATATAGGTCAAGATAAAGCAACAGGTATAATCAATGATGTTAAAACAGAGATTATAAAAAATAATACTAGTGACACTAATCAAATAGCAAACACTATAAATAATATAACTAATAACTATAATGTTACTTTATCACCTGAACAACAAAAACAAGTAAAAGATTTAATGACTAAAATATCTGAACAAAATTATGATTACAAAGACATGAAAGATGCTTTAAACAGTATATCTAATACTGTAAATGAAAACTTAAATGCTATAGGTGAAAATGTAAATAATTCAGGTATATTAGATACTGTAAAAGGTTGGTTTGAAGGTATAGGAAATTGGGTTTCTAATCTATTTGGTGGAAATGATAAAAATTTAGGTATATTAGAAAAAACTGATGATAGTGTACTTGGTAAAAATGCTCAGATAACGGCTACTGATAAAGACGCTATAAATTTACCATCAAGTACTGAAGCAGAAGGTTTCTTTACTAAAATTTGGAATTGGTTTGCAGGATTATTTAACTCTAATTCAGATAAAGTTGAAAATAATAATTCTGAAAATAATTTAGAAGATAAAGAACAAGGTCAATCTCAGGATTCTACAAACACATTAGATGATTCAATTCAAAATGTAGAAAAAAACAATACTGTTGACAACAACGAAACTAATACTTCTAATGAAAATACTGTACCTACAGAACACCAAAATAATTAATATTAATAATATAAAAAAAGACATATAAATAAATTTATATGTCTTTTTTTATATTATTAGATATTTAAATTTTATTTACACATATACTTAGATTACCCTAAAGTTTTTGCTAATTCTTCTTCACCTAATATACGTGTTATTCTTACACCAAAATTATCATCTACTATTACAACTTGTCCATAACCAATTTTTCTACCGTTTACATGTATCTCAACTTCTTGATCTTCAAAAGTATCTAATTCTATTAATGACCCCTTAGATAATTCAAAGATATCTTTTAGAGGTATCTTTGTTCTCCCAAGCACTACGCTAACTTTAAGTTCTATATCTAATACTCTGTCAAAATTTTCGCTCATATGTCTACACTTCCTTCTTTATATAATCTGTTATAACAACACCTTTTTTATTCTTAATAAGACCAGGTTTACATTTAAATGCTCTTGATCCTCCTACATGAAGTTCCATATCTCCATCTGTTTTAGTATCTAAAGTTATAATATCCCCTAATTTTAGACTTACCAATTCTTCTACACTTATTTCTGTTTTTCCTAATATAGCTACCATCTCAGTACTTGTACTACAAATTTTATTGTATATCGCATTTGTAAATTCAAAATCATATTCATTTGTTTTGCTTTTAAAAAGCCTTTTAGGTTCTAATTGTTCTAATACTGGTTCTAAGCAACTATATGGATTGCAAAAACTCATTTTACCTACTTCTTTATTCCCATCCATCATCTTCATATGAGAAACAACAACAGACTCACTTACTGGATATTTCTTACTTGAACCTACATTTGTATAAATATTAGAAACTTCTCTAGATTTACAACCTTCAAAGATATACATTTTTGTTAAAAACTTCCCTGCTATATATGATATTAATTCTCTATCAACTTCAGTAAGTTCTCTTTTGTCATCACCAAATTCACCATCTCCACCAAGTATTAAATCTATAAATGAAAGGGCGACACTTTTATCTAATTGATATATAAGTCCCTGAACTAAAGGCTGTACTGCATGTTCAACAATTACAGAATCATTTGATATCATATTCATATATTCTTCATAATTTGTTTGTTCTATTTTATCTACTTTACACACTATATTTGGTCTTTTTAATTCATAAGTTATAAATAGATTTATACTTTTACAAAATTCTTCTGCTATTACAGATAAAAATCTCATATTCGATGTAGAATATCTTTGTGGTTTTTTAAAGTCATATACAGTTATTTCTTGATTCATAATGTCTTATCATATCTCCTATATAAATTTTACCTTCTTTAAAGACTATTTATTACTAATTTATGTATTAATAATTTAGAATTATATATAAAAATTTAATCTATTATCTTATTTTAAATTATTAATATTAGATAGATTAATATAATCTTTCAATATTTTTTTACTAAATAAATTGATTTAATTCTTACTTATCACAAGTTCTCACTATCGTCCATTAGTTGTTAATTTATAAACTACTTTTTAAATATAGTTTATAAATTAACAACTAATGGATAATTTAATTTATCCATCAAATTATAATTATTATATTCATATTTTTTCATTTTCTATATTACAAACTTCTATCAAAGTTTTATTTTCCCATAAATTTATTATATCATAAAAGGAAATTGTCTAAGAACTTCCTTTTATGATATTAACTTTTATTATTATAAACAAAATCCATATGTTTTATCTTAAAATTTAATTATAATTTAGATAACGCCGATATAATAATCTCCTCTTTAAAAGGCTTAACTATAAATCCTTTTGCTCCATATATAATAGCTTCTTTCATTCTAGCTTCTTGACCTAATGCTGATACCATTACAACTGATGCAGCTGGATCTATCTTTTTAATTTCTCTTAATGCTTCTAATCCGTCCATCTCTGGCATAGTAATGTCCATTGTTACAACTTCTGGTTGTAACTCTTGATACTTTTCAATTGCCATTACACCATTTTCAGCTTCTCCCACAACCTCAAATCCATTTTCTTCAAGCATCTTACGAATAGACATACGCATAAATGCTGCATCATCAACTATTAATACTCTTTTCATAAAATTTCCTCCATTTATATCAATTATAATCTTTTTCTATATACTGATGGTCTTACACGTTCAAAATTTGTTTCTAGATTAGATAAATTTTCAGACATTCCAATTATTAAATATCCGCCTGGCTTAAGTGATTCATATAGTTTGCTTGATAATTTTTGCTTTGTAGGATTGTCAAAATATATCATAACATTTCTGCAAAAAATGACATCGTACTTATGTTTATCCCAACCTATACTATTATTTAGATTAAAATATTTAAATTCAACTAAATTTTTTATACTGTCACTAATAACATAATTTCTTTCATTTATTTTCTTAAAGAAATTTTTAACCCATACCTCAGGTAATTTAGATATCTTATCTTGTGAATAAATTCCTGCCTTTGCTTGTCTTAATACATTATTAGAAATGTCTGATGCTGTTATAGACACTTTTAATTTTGAATTTCTACCAAAAATAGATGCTACTAACATTGCTATACAATATGGTTCTTCTCCTGTCGATGAAGCTGCAGACCAAATTTTTAAGTTACTCATTTTTGAATTCTTAAAATGAGGTATTAGTACTTCATCTTTTAAAAATTCAAAATGTTGTTCTTCACGCATAAAATAAGTAAAATTAGTTGTTAACTTTTCTACTAAAGCTGATGCTTTTTCTCCTGTCTTATCTAGCATCAAACTATCTATATAACTCTTAAAATCAGCAAATCCTAGCCTCTTTACCATTAATAATAATCGTGTCTCAATTAAGGTTCTTTTATTTTCAAGATTTATACCATAATTATTATACATAAAGTTTTTTAATCGTACAAAGTCTTTATTTGTTAATTTCATTATTCATATCCTCTACAATTTCCATTAATGAATCGCAGTCTAATATTAGCTGAACCTCATTATTTATTTCACTAACACACTTTATAAAATTTTGCTTGCAATCTTCTTTATTTGAATTCATATTCATACTTTTATCAGGTGAAATACTAACAACTTCGTTTACAGCATCAACAATTAATCCAATCTTTTCTTTATTTTTTTCAATTATAATAATGCAAGTTCTTTCATTGTATTCAATAGGTTCCATATCAAATCTTATTCTAGCATCCATAACAGGAATAATATTACTTCTTAAGTTTATAATTCCCTTCATATACTTAGGAAGAAACGGAACTTTTGTTATAGGTAATATTTCAATAATCTCTATAATATATTTTGATGATAATGCATATTTTTTATCATTTATAATAAATACCATATACAAATCATCTATCTTAGCCTCTATTACTTCATCGTTTGTATTCACAAATAACCCACCATCCTTTTAAATAAATTTTTCACTTTTTCCAACGCTTTTGATGCGAAGTTTATTTGTAACAGTGTCAAATATAATAGTTCTACCACAAGAACCTAATACATCTTCAGAAACAATAGAAATATGTAATTTCGCTAGTGTTTCTTTGCATGCTTTTACATTTTTTTCTCCAATAGTGCATATACTACTTCCTGTATTTTTAAAATTAAACATGTGTGCACCACCAGCTAACTTTGCTCGTATAAGTCTAGGATTTGCACCAGCTTTTTTCATTTCTTCATATAACAAAGTAATACCAGTGTCTGCATATTTTGCTTTATTTGATATACTCTTTTCACTTTTTGAATCTGAAAGTAGAATATGAACCAATCCAGCTATTTTATTTATCTCATCATAAAGTACTACTCCACAGCAAGACCCTAATCCAATTGTCATAATTTGATTAGGTGCCTTTACAATATTAAACTCTGCTATACCTACAGTTATATTTTTCATTAGTTCTTCTCCTAATCATCAAATCCTAGTGAAGATAATAATTTTTTACATGACTCTACCTTAGGAATAAAGTAATATTTTCCTTCAATTTCTTTATCTAAAGTGAAAAAGT
>ERZ1463036.99-NODE-99-length-19343-cov-9.389776_pt1 | contig 19343 bp, 17 predicted proteins | sample MGYA00564485_ERZ1463036 | MGnify/ENA primary metagenome ERZ1463036 (study PRJEB39244, sample SAMEA3635127) | Helicobacter pylori | study: EMG produced TPA metagenomics assembly of PRJEB11511 data set (Assembly of a 5300-year-old Helicobacter pylori... | reverse complement strand
ATAGTAGTGATTTATAATAAGTTAATATTAGAATTATCCTTTAAGTTGATAATTTTGAAAAAGGAGCTATTTTAAGTTTAAATAGCTCCCTATCTTATATTAAATATCCACTATACAAGTAAACTATAAATATGTATATTATTATAATTAAATTTATTCTAAGTAAATAAGATATTATAAACTCTTTTATATTTATTTTTAATGCCATTTTATTATTAGCTATATATATAATATTTGTGCTAATAGATGTACAACTTAAAATTCCTATTATACAAATTAAAATTTTGGTTTGTATACTTATACTTTTATCTACATTATTTATTCCTATTATAGTGTTATAAAATACATCTATTATAAATCCTACTAACTCATTTATATTTTTAACTTGAAAAACATCTAATACTGGATTAATCAAAATCTTTATTATTTCTATTATTATCTCACTATTTAATATTATCTGCCCTATATATAGAAATATAACTATATTTGGTATAAGATTTATAGATATACTTATGCTTTCTTCTAAATTATCTATAATTGCTTTAAATAGACCTTTACTATCACTATTAGATAAATAATATTTTATTATTTTTTTTAATTTATCCTTTTTAGGGTAACTATTTTTTTTATTACTTTTTAAATAATATGATTTTTTCTTCTTAGATATTGGATATATTCTACTTAATCCCATATTTATTAATATTAATACAGTAGTTGACACCGTAATGGCATAAGCTAGATTTATATTTAGATATCCACATATATAAATAACTATTGGGTATGAAAGTATTGAAAAATTTAATATTATATTACAAGCTTCGTATTCCTTTAATTTACCTTCTCTATATAATTTATTAGTCATAAACATTCCACAAAATGGATTTGTAAAAATATATACCAATATATTTAAAAAGCTTATACCATCTATTCTAAATAACAATTTTGTATATTTATTTAGATAAACACTTGTTAATTCTAACAATCCATATTCTAAAAATGGCATAAATAAAACACCTATAGTAAATACAATTATTGTATTTAATACTACTTCTTCTATAAGAAGATATACATTATCATTTCCTAAAAGTCCATTTTTACTTCCAAAAAATATATTTACTAAGAAAATTAATGCTACAATTCTACTAATAATAAGAATATTTTTATTTTTCAAGTTGCATTTTAATATTTCTTTAAACATTCCTATAATTAAATAAAATACAATACACACTTCTATGAAATGTTTCATATTACTTTGAAGCTTATATGATATATGATATATTAAATTCAATACTTGACCATTTAATTTAATAGGTATAAAAAATATAATTATTCCAATTGCTGTGTATACTATAGATTTTGATAATTTTATAAAATATTCTCTATTATAATCATCTTTTACATTAATTTTATTAATATTTTCCATATCACCACCTCATTTATTATTTTCAATTCTTATTTGATATTTCCTCTATAAAATTTTAAATTACAAATTATTTATATACATTTAGAAGCTAACATCAACTTCTATTATTGCTTATTTTTCCTTATATGGTTATAATAAATTATACTTATTAAGGTAATTTTTTAGAGGTGAATATTTAATGGATATAGATAATAAAAAGACTGTACTAATTCTTACTGCTCAATTTGGTGCAGGACATATAAGTGCAGCAAATGCCATAAAAGACTATATTTTAGAAAAGGATTCTTCTGTTAATGTAATAATAGAAAATTTTATAACAGCTAGTATACCTAGGATGAATAAACCAATGGTAAAACTTTATGAAAACAATACTAAATATGTTCCTGGACTATATAACTACTATTATTATTTAAAAAAGTCCTTTGATTCAAAACATGATATAGCTCATAAATTATATACTCCTAAGCTTATCGAATTTATATTAGATGTAAATCCTGATGTTATTATATCAACGTTTCCTCTTGCTGCTGCTTGTGTGTATAATTTTAAAATTAAATACCCTAGTATTAATATTCCCACACTAACAGTTGTCACAGATGTAGTTGATAGCCTCGAATGGATATATCCAGATACAAGCATGTATTTTGTACCATCATTAGAAATAAAAAATAGATATGTTCAAAAAGGTATTAATCCAGAATCTATAAAAGTAACTGGTGTACCTATAAACAAAAAATTTTGTATTGAGAATAAGACAAAAAAATCTAATAAGTATAAAATTTTATTACTTGGTGGTGGTAGAGGTTTATTTGATATAGATGAAGATTTCATGTATTGGATTGATGAATTTATAGAAAATAGCTGTAATAACATAGAAATAGCTATTGTTACTGGTAAAAATAAGAAGCTTTATGATATATTAAAAGAAAAAAAACCTTTAAACAATATTAAAGTCTTAGGATTTGTTACTGATATGCACAATCTGCTAAGAGAGTATGATTTAATGATAACTAAACCTGGAGGGGCAACGCTTTTTGAGGGAATTCTTTCTCAAACACCAGTTGTCGTTAAGCTTCCTAAGGTAGGACAAGAAATAGAAAATGCCCGATTCATAATAGATAAAGGAATTGGATTAGTATATACAAATGATGAAGATTTAAAAGATATTTTTAATAGTATAGCTTCAAATAAATTTGATTCTATATTTAATTTTATGAAGTGTAATATGAAATCTTTTAAAAACACTATAGAAAATGAAAGTATTGGAGACAGTATTTTAAAGCTAATAAATAACAAGTAATACACTTGTTATTTATTAGCTTTTTTAAATTTATCTAAATATATTATATTGTCTTTTTTGCTTTCTAATACCTTTGTATTTTTATTTCTTAACTTTTTACTAGCATGATTAAATATATTATATGTTATATATATTTCTCCTATAAGAAATAATATATTTACTAACATCTCTAATGTTAATGTTATTTTGTAACTTTCGTTGCTATAATTTATTATAGTGTAATACTTAATAAATATTATAGCTAAAATATGAATATTTATTATATTTGAAATTCTATTAAATTCATTACAAAGATTATACTTTCTTATATTATTTTTTATAATATACTTACTATGCCCATTAGCTCTTAGTATATCTGTGTATAAAGTACTTGCTATATCTTTTTTTAATAAATTACTAATAATTATAGCTACTAATATTCCTATTAGGATATATATATCATATGCATATTTTTCAAAGCTTGAATCCATATCTTTTTTTACTAAATGTATTATTATATATATGCAAGAAAATATTATTGCTGTAATGTTTAATCTATGTTGGCTTTTAAATGTATAAAGTGAATAAAGTATTCCTGGCACTATTAATAATATAGCTATATAATCTAGACTTTTCCATTCACTTATATAGCAAACCCCCAAAGGTAAAAGTATATAACAAAGTATATCTAATAGAAAATCTTTTTTCATGGCATCATCCCTTTATAAATTTTCTAAATTTTCTAAATTTTCAACTTATAGATTAGGCTTATGTTTTTTGATTACTTTATTATAATTTATTTTATGCTAAAAAGAAGGGTATATTACCCTCCTTTTTAATATATTTAAATTATTTTATTACTCCATCAATAGGATTTGTAGTTTCTCCATTTAATAAAATCTCAAAGTGGACATGATTACCAGTTGAATTTCCTGTACTTCCAACTTCCGCTATAGCTTGTCCTTTTTTTACTATATCACCTTTATTAACCCTATTATATGAGTTATGTGCATATACTGTTGTCTTTCCATCAAAATGTTTTACCTTAACAACATTACCATACCCATTTTGACTACCAGAAAACTCTACTATTCCATCATCACTAGCTAATATTTCAGTAGACTTAGGAGCAGGTATATCTATCCCTCTATGAAAATTTGCTTTTTTAGTTATTGGATGTATTCTTTGTCCATATGCAGAGCTTATTTCATAATATGATTTTAAAGGCCATATGCCAGGTATAAAACTTAAATTATTTTTATCTAAATACTCTTTCTTCTCTTTCTCTATGCTCTTTTGGATTTGTATACTATCTATCATTATATTCTCTAATTCTTTTTCTAATGCTTTTTTGTTTTCTTGTAATGAATATTCTTTTTCTTCTACTAGATCCATATCTTCTTCTAAAAAACTTATACTTATAACTTCTATAGATTCACTTTCTTCTTTTTTTAATTCTAAGTCTAGTTCATTTATTTTTTTAGATATTTCCTTTTGCTTTTGCTCATTTTCTATTAGTCTATCAATTTGTAATTCTGTTAATGCATGTACATTATTGTATGGCAAAATACATACTAATAAAATTAACATATAAGTAAATATATTTTTTCTCATTTTTTTCACTCCTTTTAAAACTATTTATCAGTATTAACTATTTTTTACACTTTTATTACATTTTTTATTCAATTTAAGAATTATTGTTAAGTAATAAAGTAAACTTTCCTAATTTTTTATTATAAAAATTTACTTCATCTAAGCGACATGTAGATAAAATACTTTATGCCGTCAACGACTTTGTCAGTTGCTTAAAATATAATTTTTTGTATATAAAAAAGAGCTATTCTCTATTTGAGATAGCTCCTTTACTTTAGTAAATATTTTTTTTGTAATCTGCATATAGTGCTTGAATATCTTCTATATATCCATTTAATTCTAATTGTAACTTTGATACTTTTTCAAAATCATTAAATTCTATAGCTTCTTTTATTTCTGTAAATAGTGATTTTTTAGTTAATGTATCTTTCATAACTTTAAACTTTATATCACATATTTTATTCCATGTAACTTCATCTAAAGCATCCATATTTTCGTTATCATGTAATTTTACACAATTTCTTATTATTTCTCTATTATTTTGTATAATTCTATTATTTAATTCCTTTGTCCACTTGTCTATAGCACCTGTCTTAAATGAATCTATTATAGCTTCTGTGAATACATCTCCCCTTTTTAGCACATCTACCTTAGATTTATTTATTTCTAGGTTTCTCATATTTTCATAAACAGTTGCTGGTGGTACTGAGAATCTTTCATTTCTCTCTTCAATTGTATAATACTCAAATACATCATTTTCATCTCTGTATGATCTATTTTTTTCTAAATAAAAACTTTCTTCCCCTATATCTTTAGATATTTCTTTTTCAAGTTCCTTAGTTGTTAATTTACTTTTAGCTACTGCTTTTATTCCATCTAACATAGTTTGGTAACATCCAGCTATAACTAAGTATGTATTTGAAAGTGGATTTGGAGATCTTAGTTCAAATCTTACTGTTTTAGGATTTTTAATATCTCTTACTAACCCTACTAATACAGATCTATTTCTTGATGGTAGTTTATAGCTATGCCCTAGAGATGTAACTATACAAACAGGTGCTTCAAACCCTGGAACCAGTCTATTAAATCCATCATTAGTTGCCGTTACTATAGGATTTAATACTTCATAGTTTTTAAGGATACCCATAAGTGCTCCATAACCAATTTCACTTACATAATCTTTATTCATATCTCTTGGCGCAAATAAATTTTTTATACTTCCATCCTTTAATTTTGCACTAACTCCTACGTGAGTGTGTCCTCCACTACCTGCAACTCCATGTATAGGTTTTGCTTTAAATGTTACTTCAAGTCCATGAGACGTAAATACGTCTTCTATTATCTCCCTTACTAATAACTCATTGTCCGCTGTTTGTATAGGGCTAGAAAATTTCCATGATATTTCTAATTGCTCCATCGCGTGGTTAGTTTTACCATCTATACTTATAGAACTATTTATTCCCCCTACTTCTTTATGTGCCATTTCTGGATTTATTCCCATTTTTTGAAGTACTATTATTGACTTTTCTAGGCACGTTCTTATTATTCCATGTGTTCTTTTCCAGTACTGTTCTTTTAAGCTTTGAGATACCGATAATTTCTCTAAGTCAGCTTTATCTTCTGGAGTATTTACCCAAAACTCTAACTCAGTTGCAGCTGTTAGTATTATATCTTCTATATCATCTGCTTTTTCTATTCCTATATTATTTATAAGATGTGGATATTCCCTAAATAACTCTATTATAGAGTTTTTAAAATATTTTTCTGATTTTTTAAGTATTCCCCTTGAACAAACTTTTTTATTTTCATGTATTAAAAATGCAGGTATTCTAAGGGTACCTACAGGCAAATTAGTTTCTTCATCTATATGCTCAAAATTATAATCTATAAACCATGTACACTCTGTATCTGGCATTAAATCTACCTTAGCATTGTTTAATGTAGCAATATTATAAAGCTCAACACTTGAACCATCAGTTTGAACTGCCGATTCTAAGAAATTATCTATATCATCTAAAAACAATTCCATAGGTATTTTTTCATCAGTTGCATTTCCACCTAAGTCAACACCCATTAATGATACAAACTTTATATGCTTGTTTTTACTTAATATATCTCTAAGATTTTTTTCATTATGATTATCTCTTTCTATTGTATATAATAGTTTTTGCATTTAAGCACACTCCCCTATAAGATATGTATTTTGTACTGAAAAATATACACGATACCTAAAACTTTTATATTTTAATTTTTATAAATCGTTTTGTTCGTATTTTAATTTATACTTATTATATATTAAGCTTTTAAAGTTCGCAATATTTTTATTAATTTATATTTCAGACATATTCACAATATTACTTATTACTGTTTTTTATACATTTATTTAACATTTTTATCAATATAGGGTATACTAAAGTAAGATGTATTTTTATATATTAATACAAGTAATTTTATAATTTAATTATACATTTTATCACAAGATAAGATTATTAGGAGAGAAGTATTATGGAATATATAGTTTTTGACTTAGAATTTAATCAAGGCTTTGACAAAAAAATTAATAAGACAGTATCTAATGAAAAATGTCCTTTTGAGATAATTCAAATAGGTGCAATTAAATTAGATAGCAATTTTAATCTAATAGATACCTTTAATAGCTATGTAAAACCTCAACTATACAAAAAAATTCATCCTTTTGTTGGTAAAATGACTAATATCACTATAGATGATGTTTTAGATGCACCTACCTTTCCACAAGTTTATAAGGATTTTAAAAAATTTATTTCTACTAAAAATCCTGTGCTTTGTGTATGGGGAACTGGTGATTTAAAAGAGCTATATAGAAATATAAATTACTATAGTCTACCTTCTAAAACTTTGCCTAAATCATATATAAATATACAACATCACGCTTCAAATTACTTTAATAATCCCGCTGGAAAAAGTATTGGTCTTCAAAATGCTATTAATATATTAGGATTAAATCAAGACAAATCATATCATAATGCTTTAAATGATGCATATTATACTTCTCAAGTGTTTATTAAAATATATAATCCAAGTATAGTTCCTGATGTATATATGTATACTACAGTTAAAGCACCTTGTTCTTCTAAAAGAAGTCAAAAAAAGCAATTAGATTATGATAAACTATTCAAAGAATTTGAAAAACTTCTTGAAAGACCATTAACTCGTGAAGATAAAAAAATTATTGATTTAGCATATAAGATGGGGAAAACTGGCCAATTTTTAAGTGGTGAACCTAAATATAAAAAAAGATAGAGTATATACTCTATCTTTTTTTATTTAAATATTTATAAATAGCATCTTCATAAGCTCATACTGAGCAAATTCTACACTTTTTATTTCTTTACTTTCACTTCTATTTAGCTCTTTTTCTCCTATAAATACATCTTTATCACCTATATTGGCATATAGTTCATTTAATATATTTAAAAAGTCACATACCTTAACAGATTCTTCTTTTGACTTTAGCAAGGTTATATATTCATTCTCTCGATCTTCATATAAACACTCTATTCCATATAGTATATTATCTTCTTTTATATAAATAACCTCTCCGCCTAAAGATTCTCCTTTTTCTAATTTATGCTTAAGCTCTAATAATTTCATTTTGTCCCCCTTAATATAAATTTTTCTTATGATTTAATATAATCATGCTACTATACATTATATTAAGGTGATATAAAATTTATTAATAATTATTTTATGACTAATTCTATAGGACAATGATCAGATCCTAATATTTGTGTATGTATATCAGCACTAACTAATCTATCTTTCATATCATCACTTACTACAAAGTAATCAATTCTCCATCCAGAATTATTTTTTCTTGCATTAAATCTATAAGACCACCAAGAATATACGCCTTCTTTATCTACATTAAAATATCTATATGTATCTATAAATCCAGAATCTAAAAGTTCTGTAAATTTATTTCTTTCTTCATCTGTAAATCCTGCATTTTTTCTATTAGTTTTAGGATTTTTTAAATCAATCTCTTTATGAGCAACATTTAAATCTCCACATACTACAACAGGCTTTTTAGTATTTAATTGTAATAAATAATTTCTAAAATCATCTTCCCATTTCATTCTGTATTCTAGCCTTTTTAATTCGCTTTGAGAGTTTGGTGTATATACTGTTATAAAGTAAAAGTCCTCAAATTCTAAAGTTATTACTCTTCCCTCTTTATCATGTTCTTCTATATTTAACCCATAAGATACATTTAAAGGTTCTATTTTAGAAAATATAGCAGTTCCTGAATACCCCTTTTTTTCTGCATAATTCCAATATTGATGATATCCTTTTAAATCAAGGTCTATTTGACCTTCTTGAAGCTTTGTTTCTTGCAAACAAAATATATCTGCATCTACTTCATTAAAGTAGTCTAAAAATCCTTTTGTTACACACGCCCTTATTCCATTTACATTCCAAGATATTAATTTCATTTATTCCTCCTAAGTTTATTATTGTATTTTTATATTACCCAGTTTTAATTATTATCAATCTATATTATTAAACCTTAATTTATTTGCAAATTCTGAAGGATTAATTGATGATACATATAGCCCTGTACTTAATTCAAATCCTCCAAAACTATATTTCCTAGGTATTATATGCATATGAAAATTATAATACTCATCACATTTTATCTTATTTGGATGTGTATGTATATATAAATTAAAAGGACTATATCCTCTTACCTTATATAGTTTTTTAAATAATTTTTCAAATATTTTAGATAATTCATCTATATATTTATCTTCCATATTTTCAAATCTAATTTTATTTTTTGATATAATTCTTATCTCACCGCTATATCTAGTGGCATAAGGAACTAAAGCTAAAAAGTATTTACCATTGTATATAGTTCTTTCAAATTCTTTAATTTCTTTATTTATTATATCTTCATATAAAGATGATTTATTTTGATTATAATAATCCTTTGCTATATTTATTTCATTGTATATTTCTGGTGGTACAATTGATAGAGATATGATTTGAGTATGAGGATGATCTAATGATGCACCTGATTTTCTTAAAAAGTTTTTAAAAATACTAACATACTCTATCCCTTTATCATTTATTAAATTTTTATATCTATTTTTATACATCTCAAACATATGAATAAACTCTTCTTTAGTCATGTTATAAAAATTACCATTGTGCCTATAGGTATCTATCATTACTTCGTGAATGCCATATATGTCTTCTTTTTCATCATTTATTATAGGAAATTTATTATTTACAGATTTTACAAGCCATCCATTTTTATCACATACCTTATATTTTTCATCCTCTATAAATTCTTCATTTCCTCTACAAAAAGGACATTTTACTTCATACTCATTGTATATTTCCACTTCTTCATAATTTTTAGCTTTATCCATAGGCCTTTTTGACCTATCCTTTGCTACTATTATTTTATCATTATTCATGTTATCTATTATTAAGTTACTCATTTATAACACCTCTTAGAAATACATTCTTTATTATAAAAGCCTTATACTATTGATTTTACATTATATATCCATTTTTTTGCTACTTTTTTAATATCTTTAACTATTTGTGTATATTCTTATATTTATGTATACAAGATTTTTCACGCCATATATGCTACTATAATCTTGAAATTATAAATTGACTTTTTAAAGCTATCTATGGAAAATCTACTATAAAGCTTTATCGTCATAATATTATTTCCTATGGGCTATAAAATTGTCTGGTTATTTTAATTATATAGGAGGTAGTTTAAATGAAATATTCACAGAGAGTATCTGCTATGCAGTCTTCTCCAATAAGAAAGTTAGTTCCTTATGCACTTGATGCAAAATCTAGAGGAATTAAAGTTTATCATTTAAATATAGGCCAACCAGATATAAAGACTCCAAAAGGATTTTTTGAAGCAGTAAAAAACTTTGATAGTAATGTATTAGAATATGCTGTATCTAATGGTATTCCAGAATTAATAAAATCACTTCAAGATTATTATACTACATATGATATGCATTTTGATAAAGATGAAATACTAATTACTAATGGAGGTAGTGAAGCAATACTTTTCACTCTTATGGCAATATGTGATCCAGGAGATAATATAATAGTACCAGAACCTTTTTATACTAACTACAATGGCTTTAGTCAGTGTATAAATGTAGAAGTAAATCCTATAACAACTAAAGCTGAAATGGGATTTCACTTACCATCTAAAGAAGAAATCACATCAAGAATCAATTCGAAAACTAAGGGTATATTACTTTCCAACCCAGGTAATCCAACAGGAACAGTTTATACGAAAGAAGAAATAGATATGATAGGTAAAATAGCTATAGAAAACAACTTATGGATAATAGCAGATGAAGTTTATAGAGAATTTGTATACGATGGTCTTTCATATACAAGTTTCGGTAATGTAAAAGAAATAGAAGATAGAGTTGTTATAATAGACAGTGTATCTAAAAGATACAGTGCTTGTGGAGCAAGAATTGGTTCTATAGCATCTAAAAATAAAGGGCTTATAGCACAAATATTAAAACTTTGCCAAGGAAGACTTTGTGTACCTACATTAGAACAAATAGGCTCAGTTGAGCTATATAAGACTCCAACTTCATACTTTAAAGAAGTTAATGAGGAATATAGAAGAAGAAGAGATGTTTTATATAATGAATTAATGAAGGTTGATGGTGTAGTTTGTAAAAAGCCTACTGGTGCATTTTATATAGTTGCTAAGCTCCCTGTTGAAAATGCTGAAGATTTCGTTATATGGATGCTAAAAGATTTTAATAAAGATAATGAAACAGTTATGGTTTGTCCTGCTGAAGGATTCTACTCAACAGAAGGCTTAGGTCGTGATGAGATTAGGCTTGCATATATATTAAATGAAGATGACTTATTAAAAGCTGCTTCTATATTAAAAGAAGGACTTGAAAAATACGTAGAACTAAAAAAATCTCAATTATCATCTGCTGATGCTTAATATAATTTCCTTGTATGTAAAAAAAGAGGTATAATTTTTACCTCTTTTTTATTTATTTTCATAATATAAAATTTTTCTTATATATTTATCTGAAGTTTTCTTGATTTAGTATATCTTCTAAAGTATTTATAGCGTCCCTATATCTTTTTATATCTTCATCATTTAATTTACTTAATTTATCTTCTAGTTTTTGGCTTAACTTTTCCATAAAATCTGATGCAAGATTCATTCCCTTGTCTGTTATACTTATTAAATACTTTCTTCTGTCTGATAAATCTCTAGTTCTTATTACATATCCTTTTTCTGTTAAATCATCAACCATGCTAGTTAAACTCCCCTTTTCTATGTTTAACTTTGAACATAGATCGGTCATACTTATATCCCCATAGTTTTTGATAAACATCAAAGCTCTTAATTGCGTTTTATTAACATTTTTTATAGAAGAATATTCTTTTAAATATTCTAAATATAAACTTGAATATATTTTTGGAAATGTTCTTGATAAAAACGCGATTGTATCTGATACTACGTGGTTCATTTTGCCTCCTTAGATGTTTATATATATTTCTTTTTCTAACTATTAGTTTACATTATAAATCTAATTAAGACAATACTTTTTATTTTATTTTAAAATAATTTTATTATATATTTTTATTTTGTATTATTTTATATTAAAAAAGTACCATATAATATGGTACTTTTAAAAATTTATACGTGTAAGTCTATTGTCATTCCTATTTGCTCTTTAAACTCTTCTATTGCAGGATCTAAATACTCTTTTACAAATTCTACAACTTGTTCTGGAGCTCTACCTATGAAGTTTTTAGGATCCATTACAGATAGTATTTCTTCTTTAGACATTTTGAAAGAATCATCATTTATTATAAGCTCTATTAAGTTGTTATCTTTACCTTCTTGCTTTACTCTATAAGCTGCTTGCATAGAGTACTCTCTTATTATTTCATGAAGTTCTTGTCTATCTCCACCTCTTTTTACAGCTTCCATAAGTATATTTTCTGTAGCCATAAACGGAAGTTCTTCATTTATATGCTTATTTATCATGTTTTCGTAAACTACTAATCCATTAGTTACATTTATACCTATTTCTATTATAGCATCTGCTGCCATAAATGCTTGTGGTATAGATAATCTCTTGTTTGCTGAATCATCTAAGCTTCTTTCTAACCATTGAGTAGCTTGTACTAATGCAGGACTTAATGATTCTGCTATTATATATTTAGAAAGTGATGCTATTCTTTCACTTCTCATTGGGTTTCTCTTATATGCCATAGCAGATGATCCTATTTGATTCTTTTCAAATGGTTCTTCTATTTCTTTTAAACTTTGTAGTAATCTTATGTCATTAGTCATTTTATGCATACTTTGTGCTATACCAGATAATACACTTAACACTTGATAATCTAATTTTCTAGTATATGTTTGTCCACTTACTGCATAAGAAGATTTATATCCCATCTTTTCACAAACTAACTTATTAAGTTCTTTTACTTTTTCATGATCTCCTTCAAATAGACTTAAGAAACTTGCTTGAGTTCCAGTTGTACCTTTAACTCCTCTTAGCTTCATATTATCTATTCTGTAGTTTATATCTTCTAAATCTAGTATTAAATCTTGAGCCCATAATGTAGCTCTTTTACCTACTGTTGTAAGCTGTGCTGCTTGGAAATGTGTAAATCCAAGTGTTGGAACGTCTTTATACTTTAAAGCAAACTCTCTTAAGTTGTTTATTAAGTTTACAAGCTTTATTCTTATAAGTTTTAAAGCTTCATCCATTTGTATAACATCTGTATTATCTCCAACATAAGCTGAAGTAGCACCTAAATGTATTATACCTTTAGCACTATCACATTGAAGTCCATATGCCTTTACATGACTCATTACATCATGTCTTACTTCTTTTTCTATCTTTCTAGCTTCATCAAAATTTATATTATATATGTTAGCTTTTAATTCTTCTATTTGTTCATCAGTTATATTTATTCCTAATTCCTTTTCACCTTCTGCAAGTGCCACCCATAACTTTCTCCAAGTTGAGAATTTAAATTGTGGAGAGAATATATAGCTCATATCCTTGCTACAATATCTATCTATTAAAGGGTTTTGGTATGTACTATATTTTTTATCTATCATAATTTTTCGCACCTTCCTTAAGTTGTTATATAATAATTATATAAAATATTACGAACCATAACAAGTTTTTTTTTATTTATGTTCATTTTATTTGTTATTTAACGTAAGATTTTCTTTTTGCATCATATAATCTATACTTTCACTATCAACAAAATTTAATACATATTTATACCTTATAGCATAATATTTATCACTCCAACCTAATTGCTTCTTTATATCAGATTCATTAGCACCTAGTCTTAGTGCTATAGCAGCATAAGAGTGCCTAAAATCTTTTGCAGAATATTGGCAAAGCCCAGCATTATCTAACGCTTTTCTAACTATTAATCTGACATTTCTATCGGTTATAGAATTACTTTTTTGAGTTGTAAATACAAAATCTTCTGTAGGCATTATAACCTCTGATAATCCAGAATAATTTCTGTAATCCTCTAATAGCTTAAAACAATATGGATGTAATTTTACTATCCTTTCTTTTCTTTTTTTACCAAGTCTTACATAGTGGTTATCTTTTTCATCTACCATAAGATCTTTCCATTTTAAACTAACTACTTCATTTAATAAACATCCTGTTGTTACTAAAAATACTATTATAGCTCTATCTCTTATAGTTAACTTATATATGGAATCTACTAGTTGATTTATTTCTTGAATACTTAACACATCATCTTTAGTTTTTATTCTAGTTACTTCAGGCTTTTCTACATATCTAAATGGATTTACTTCTATATATTCTTCTTTCATTAAAAAATTATAGAAACTATGTAAATAACTATATATCTTTTCTGATGTTGACTTTGCATAGTTTTCTTTTACACCATCGATAAATTTTTGACACTCTTCTTTATCTACATATAAGAGTTCTTTATCGTCTATAAACTCTTTAAATGCTATTATTTTTGATAAGTAATCATGCCTAGTTGCTGGGTTAAGTTTTTTCGAAAAGTTTTTAAAAATCTCATATTCATAATCATCTAATTCTATAATTTTATTCATATATTTATCCTTTCATTTCATATATTATATTTAGTTGACACCTTATAATTTTTATTGGTATACTCTAAGTTGACGTTAATTTAGTATGTTAAAATTTTATGTTGGAGGAACTTTTTAATGGCAAATTTAATAGAAATTTTCAAAGCCGTAATACTTGGTATTGTCGAAGGTATAACTGAATGGTTACCTGTAAGTAGTACTGGCCATATGATACTAGTAGATGAATTTATGCACCTTAATTTTTCGGCTACTTTTGTAAATACATTTTTAGTTGTAATACAACTTGGTGCAATACTAGCAGTCATTATCATATTCTTTAAAAAACTAAATCCTTTTGATAGTTCAAAAACTTCTATTCAAAAGAATGAAACAATAAGCTTATGGCTTAAAGTTATAGTAGCTGTTTTTCCATCTGCAATATTAGGATTTTTGTATGATGATAAAATAGAAGCAGCTTTCTTTAATGCTACAACAGTTGCTATTGCACTTATAGTATACGGTATAATCATGATACTACTTGAGAATAGAAATAAAAAACCTAAGTATAATGATTTCTCTCAAGTAACTTATAAGTTAGCTATCGGTATAGGTTTATTCCAGTGTTTAGCTTTAATACCTGGAACATCTAGATCTGGATCTACTATAATAGGTGCAATACTTCTTGGTACATCTAGATATGTAGCTGCAGAATTTTCATTTTTCTTAGCTATACCTACTATGCTTGGAGCTAGTGCACTAAAACTTGCTAAAGCTGGTTTAGCATTTAGTGGACTTGAGTGGGTTGTACTTCTAACTGGTTCTATAGTGGCTTTTGTAGTTTCAGTATTTGTTATAAAGTTTTTAATGGATTATATCAAAAAGCACGACTTTAAAGTATTTGGATACTATAGAATAGTCCTAGGTATAATAGTTTTAGCTTATTTTTACCTTATAAAATAGTATCTTTATAAATTTTATATAAATATAAAAGTCTTCATTTGATTATCTAAATGAAGACTTTTATAATGCATATTAAACCTGATAATACTCTTATAATGTTTATAATGTTTTATTTACTATAAGAAAATACTTATGTCTTTCTTATAGTTTCAAACTTATATATTTGATTCTATAAGAAGTTTTATTATATCACTAGATTCTTCATTAAATGCAGTTATTATAGTCAAATCATCACAAGCTCTATTTATAGCCGAGTACACTTTATTTAAATCTCCTACAAAATCGTTTATTTGATAATCCTGACTTTTATCTATTATTTTATGATTGTATAACATTTCTAACTCACATAATATTAAAGCTTTGTATTCTAAATTACTCATATTATAAATATTAGAAATAGTTATTCCAAATTTTTCACTCATATTAGTTAAGTCTTCATCTGCACATATATAAGGTATTTCTGCTTCATCTAATGCCTTTCTTAGCATATACTGGAAGTATATCATTTTTCCACTTTTTAATTTCTTTTTATTGTATGGATATACTATTCCTATATCACTATAATTTAATCCTTTGTCTTCTACTAAATGCTCTATCTCCCATATTACAGAGCTTATTTGTTCATCTAAATCACTAACTTTTATTATATCTACAGATTTACCTTCTTCTCTTTTAGATATACTTTTATAAAATTCATTATAAGTTTTATTTTCTCTTAAAGAATGTATATAATTATTTGCATTTTCAGAGAAATTATTTACAAATTCCACTAATCTTTTAGTTTGCTTATAATTATCTTTTAATTCTATTATTTCATCAAACTCTAGATTGTTTACATTTGGTTTGAATATGTTTAAATCATTACTTATATTTGAACTCTCACATGAATACACATTGAATATGTGTTTAGTTTTATATAAGAATTCTTTTAAGAAATATATTTCCTCACTTGAATACTGTTCGCCTTTATCTACAAATATTCCTTTAAACATCTTCTTATTTTTTATTATATTTTTAGCTTGCTTTATAAGATTTTCAAAAGCTTTTTCATAGTCCTTTTTTAATAAACTATAGTTTATTACTAAATTGTATTTTTTAGCTAGCTTAAATATAAAAGAGCTATATGTATGTATTTCTAAATTGTTATTATTTTTATATAATAATTTAACCTTTTCTCTAAGCTCATTACATCCTTGTTTTGATGGCGTTATTATTAAAAATTTATGATGTGGATATATTCTAGCTAATTTTATAGCTCTAGATAACATTATTGCTGTTTTACCAGTACCTGGTGCTCCTTTTAAGAGTATATCACCATATTTTATAGATATACTTTTAATAAGCTGACTTTGATTTAGCATAGTCGCACTATACTCATAGTCATCACTATAAAAAGATATCTTTTTAAAATTTTTATTTAAGTGATATTTACTATTAAGTAAATAGTACTCAGGGCATACGTCCATCATAAATAAATTTAATGTTACTTCATTATTTGATTCTTCTAGGTAATTATCTAGTAGTTTTTTATCATTCATTATTTCTTCAAGTTTACTTTTGTCTATTATATGTTTATATATAAATTCGCTAAATCCATAATCTTCTTCTATATCTACATATGGCATAATAAAAACATAATTATATTTTATATCACTATGAGACTGCTTCATTTTTAAACTTAATAGGTCATTTTCTTCACTCATAACCTCTAATAAGTCTTCTTCTAGGATATAGAATATATCTTCTGTTGTATCCATAAATTTTATAAATAGCGCTTTATTGTCTTTTATATATAACATATCTGTATTGATCCCTTTAAATGGTGTTACTTTAGGTATTATTTTTACATCTCTTTCTATATTTTCATAGAATACTTTTTCTACTTCTTTTATTTTTAAAGCATCTAGTTCAGAGTCAATATTTATGTAATTTTTCACCTGATATTCCCCCTCGCTTACTAATAATTATAGCATTTAAACTTATAATTTACTATATTTACTATGTATTCTATAAACTTCTTAATTTATATTAATTTAATTATATAAATTGTATCATTATATTATAGTTTTTACAAAAATAGGGAAGTTTATAACTCCCCTTAAAATTTTTAATGTCTATAATGTTCTTCCATCCAAATATTCATTTTTCTTCTTACTTCATTTTCTTTTACTTCATCAAAATAAGCATCATCTATATTATAAGTATCTACTAGATTGTATGATTCTATAGGGTATTCTAAAAAGTTGCCATTTTTATTTATAAATCCTATTGTCATTATTTCATAATTATCTTCATTTTTATTAAGAACTACTCCATATTCAACTTCTTTTTCTTTATCATTAACTTTAGTCATTTTTACATACTGATTTTTTGATAATTGTTTTAGCATACTAGCACTCCTTTTATTTATAATAAACTTACACATATTTAGTATTTCCAATTTTCTTGCTTATATTTAATCTTTATATACATAAGTATTGTACTATATTGTATTTTTGTTTCTTTATATAAAAATTCGCTTTGCTCATGTCGCCAACGACTTCGTCCGTTGCTTAAAATATCATTTTTTACTTTAACGAGGCTATTTGTATAACTTTAGTCTATAACTTATCTACAGATTTTCAGTAAATATAATCCTTTATTAAGTAAAAAATGCATACTTATAAAATTTTAAGTATGCACTCTTTTTAAATCTATATTATTTTTTTAAATTTATGACTTTATCAAGTACTACATCACTGCCTATTTCTTCGTATGTTCCTGGTTGTGATTTTAACTCTTTATATTTAGGTTTTTCTATCACTACTCTAATGTTTTTGCTATCTTTTGGTGATTGTAGATAAGTTTTATCACCTTTATTATCATTATCTGCTGTAGACTCTGATTGTTCTAGTTTTTTTCCTTTGTCATCAAATACTGTCATTCTATATTCATCCCACGTACCTTTTTTGTAAGAATTTTTGATTATCATATCAAAAGGTGTTATAGAAATTGAATTAACTTTTACAAAATCATTTTCAACATTTTCTAAATTTATAATATCTCTTAATTCTTTATTTACTTTTACTGGAATGTTAAAAGCCCAAGTTCCCCAAGTTACATCATCTTTATCCCCTTCATTTATAGCATAGTTATCTATAACTTTTAATTTAGTCTTAAATGTAAATTCATCTGGTACTTCTTCTTTTATTTCATTTATTTTATATTTTTGTACTCCAACAAATGTATACTCATCAATAAATTTCCCTTCTAATCCTGCAAATCCTGTTGAATCGAGTTCTTTATCACTAAAGCTAACTTTATTATAAGCTTCTTCTATTATTAATTGATTCATATCTAGTTTTTTCCCATTTCCCCAAGAAGTATATTTAAATGGTTTTTCATTTTCAACTACATAAGTTATATATAATGACTGCCCATCGCATACAACTTCTGAAAGTGTAACCCCTATTCCATTTGAATATGCTGTTTCATTAATAGCTGTAGAATATTGAGAATAATTTCCTGGGAAGTAAATATTTTTTTCTATTGCCTCAAAAACATTACCTACAAAAGGTATTTTAGATGCTAGCGCTGGGTTTAAAGCTCCTAGTGTAAGTATCCCAACTAAGCTTGCAGCAGCTATTTTAGGTAAATTATTTCTTTTATGATTTTTATTTTTCTCTTTTAATGCCCTTGATACTCCCTTTTCTATGGCTTCATCTATATCTAAAGGTATATTTATATTATCATATCTCTTATTACTCATTTATCTCGCCCTCCATTAATATTTCCTTTAATTGCTTCTTTGCTCTTCTCATATGGCTTTTAACTGTATTTATTGGTATATCCATATTTTTGGAAATCTCTTCAATGGTCATATCATTAAAATATTTTAAAATAATAACCATTTTGTATTGCTCTCTTAAACTATCTATTGCATCAAGATCGGAAGAGCGTCGTGTAGGGAAAGAGTGTCC
>ERZ1463036.98-NODE-98-length-19512-cov-8.486149_pt1 | contig 19512 bp, 16 predicted proteins | sample MGYA00564485_ERZ1463036 | MGnify/ENA primary metagenome ERZ1463036 (study PRJEB39244, sample SAMEA3635127) | Helicobacter pylori | study: EMG produced TPA metagenomics assembly of PRJEB11511 data set (Assembly of a 5300-year-old Helicobacter pylori... | reverse complement strand
CTCTTCCGATCTATCTTTAATAATATTTTATCTTTAATAATATTTTATTTTTATTAATACTACTACATTGAATGATCAATATAAGAATTATGATTATTCAATGTAGTAGTAGTTTTATACATATAAATAAAATATTTCAATTTTCAAAGATATGATATTAAAGTGAATAATAATTATAAAAGCTCTTATATAAAGTATAATTAGTAAATTTATGTTGTAACTTATATATATTTTTAGATTACAAAAAACAAGGAGGGTTCTTAATATGTTAAATGTATAGTACATAGTTTATTTGAAGCGATTTTAAAAGCTTTTAATATGTTCACGGATGGATTTAATGTTAACAGTAATGAAAAGCTCTTAGAGTCGAATTCAGAGCGTTTTTTACTAATATAAACTTAGTTAATACTTATATCGAACAAGATAACCCCAAAAAGCTTATAAAAGTGATAGATCAAACAGAAAAAGTTGAGAAGTTTATATTAGGATAAGGTCAGTAATTTCCGTATTTTATTTATGCTACCCCAGATAAAATGTACAGATATATTAAATTAGTTTAGAGTAAATGATTAATATAATTTGTCCCAGGTCATCTACACCAAGTTCATCATATGTATCGTTAAAATTATTAAGATTAAAGATAAGTTGCTCATTAAAATGTATAGATAAATCAATATGTTTGTTAGAGTACTTTCTACTCTCCTTTAATTGAGTAAATTTAATTTCATTAAGTGAATAAGAATCTAAGCAAGAGCCATTAAATTCATTTGAGTAAGAAATACAATGAAATTTATTGTTTATAACTGCATACATTTTCACTTCTTCAATATTACATCTATCATTAAGGTAATTATAATAATTTTTAATATAAATCAACTCTTCTGAATTAGTATAATCAGATCCTAAAATATGTTTGAAACTTTGAATTATAGAATAAAACTTTCTAGATCTATTAGTATAGGGGTATTTTAAGATTTCTTTTAGTTTAAATTGTTCCACAATATTTCCTCCCAGGTTAAAATATTTATTAAACATATTATAAACTACTTGAAGTTTTATTTAGTTATATTATTTAAAAATATAAGAAAGACATTAAAAAGTAATATATAATATTACAAGTAGTAATATTGATAGGAGGTGAAATAGTTGAACAAAGAACAATTTAAAAAATTAGATATATTAGCTCAAATAGAGTATATAAATAGCATATTAAAAGAAGGTAAAACATTAACTTCTTTTTCAGAAGACGTAGGTATATCAAGAAAAACTATAAGTAAAAATTTCTCTAAGTTTGGATACAAATATAGCCAGAGTAAAAAGCAGTATATCCTTGTAAATACTGAATTACAAGCGGGGGAAGAAAAGAAATATTACAGTAATATTACAGAAAGTAATATAAAAACTACCCCGAAAGAAGAAAGTAATATTCCAGTAATACAAAATATTACTACTAACTTAGAAATATCAAATAATCAAAAAAATAGCCTTATGTATTTAGTAGATAACGTAGATAGAATAAAGGCAATATTAGATGGGCCAAATGAATATTACAAAGATATTACTGAAAGTAATATTGAGAAAAAAGAAGATATAGTAAGAGATATATATAACTTTAAACAAGCAAAAAGAGATTATAGAGCCAAGACTTTAAAGCTAGATGTAGAAGTTCAAAAAGGATTTGAAAGAATAGCAGAAGATCTAAAAGATAGTGGAGTAACTCAACAAGAACTACTAAACTATATATTGAATCAATATATTAAATTCTATGATGATATAAAATAAACCACCTTATATTAATAGCAGCTTAATTAAAGTGGTTTATAAAAGGTTATTAAAGTATTTTGCCCGCTCAGTGGCTTTAAGTTCATATTTAAATTATACAGCTTTAATAACTCAAAGGATAGAAGAATTTTTAATTGAATAAATTGGAGGGGATTATGAGTTATCAAAGTGAAGCAGAATTAGAATCTAATCTAGTTAAACAGCTTGAAAATCAAGGATTTGAAAAGATTAAAATAAACAATGAAGAAGAACTAAAAAATAACTTTAGGGATGAGTTGTATCTTCATAATAAAGCAAAGTTAAATGGAGAACCTTTCACAGATAAAGAGTTTGAACGTATTTTAAGAGAAGTCGAAGGAAAATCTGTTTTTCAAAGTGCTAAGTTCTTAAGAGATGATAAAATCATACTTGAAAGAGAAGATGGAAATAAAGTATATATAGAGCTATTTGACACTAAAAACTGGTGCAAAAATAGATTCCAAGTAACTACTCAAACTACAGTAGTTGGAAGAAGAGTAAATCGTTATGATGTAACATTACTTATAAATGGACTTCCACTTGTTCAAATAGAGTTAAAACGTAGAGGATTAGACTTTAAAGAAGCATTTAACCAAATAAAAAGATATAAAAAAGAAAGTATAAATAAAGGTTTATATAAATACATTCAAATATTTGTAGTAAGTAATGGCGTAGATACTAAATACTTTGCAAATAGTGATAAAGATATATTATTTAGTCATACATTTTTCTGGAGTGATGAAAACAATAAAAGAATTAGTAATTTAAAAGAGTTTGCAGAAACTTTTTTAGAAAAATGCTTTATATCAAAAGTTATAGCTAGATATATGATAACTAATGAAACAGATAAAACACTTATGGTTATGAGACCATATCAAATATATGCAGTAGAGGCACTTGTTAATAGAGCTACTGAGACTAATAATAATGGCTACATCTGGCATACTACGGGTTCAGGAAAGACATTAACATCTTTTAAAGCTAGTCAAATACTAGCTAGTGACTCAAATATTAAAAAGGTATTTTTCTTAGTTGATAGAAAAGACCTAGATTCTCAAACTTTATCAGAGTTTAATAAATTTGAGCCAGATAGTGTTGATATTACTGATAAAACATCAACATTAGTTAAACAAATAAAAGATATAAGTAGACCTCTAATAGTAACTACTATTCAAAAGATGGCAAATGCTATAAAGTCAGAGCAATATACTAAAATAATGGAAAAATACAAAGATGATAGAGTTATATTTATAATAGATGAGTGCCATAGATCACAATTTGGAGATATGCACAAAGCTATAAATAAGCATTTTAATAATGCTCAATACTTTGGGTTTACAGGTACTCCAAGATTCTTTGAAAATAGAAGTCAAGAAGGTAGAGTTACAGCAGATTTATTTGAAAAATGCCTACACACATACTTAATTAAAGATGCTATAAACGATGGAAATGTATTAGGATTTTCAGTTGAATATATAAGAGCATTTAGAGGTGACTTTGATGAAAATGATGATACAAAAGTAGCAGCAATAGATACAGAAGAAGTTATTATGAGTGATGAAAGAATAGGATTAATAGCAAATGATATAATTAAAAATCATAATGCAAAAACTCGTAATAAAGAATATACAGCAATATTTACAGTTCAAAGTATTCCAATGCTTGTAAAATACTATGATAAGTTTAAAGAGCTAAATCATGATTTAAAAATAGCGGGTATATTTAGCTATGGAGCTAATGAAGAAAGTGAAGGTAGAGATGAACATTCAAGAGATTCATTAGAAAGAATGATATCAGACTACAATGAGATGTTTGATTCTAATTATTCTACAGATACATTCCAAAGTTACTTTGCAGATATATCAAAGAAAGTAAAGAGTGCAAAAATAGATATATTATTAGTTGTAAATATGTTTTTAACTGGGTTTGATAGTAAAACATTAAATACATTATATGTTGATAAAAACTTAAAATATCATGACTTAGTACAAGCATATTCAAGAACTAATAGAGTTGAAAAAGTTACAAAGCCATATGGTAACATAGTTTGTTATAGAAACTTAAAAAAGAATACAGATGATGCCCTAAAGTTATTCTCACAAACAGAAACTACAGATGTTGTACTTATGAAAAACTACGAGTATTACTTAGATAGATGGCATACAGAGCTTAAAAAATTAAGATCAATGACACCTACACCACAGGATGTAGATAATCTTCAAAGTGAAGATGATAAAAAGAAATTTATATTTGCATTTAGAGAATTATCTAAGATATTGGTAAAACTAGAAACTTTTGTAGATTTTGAATTTGAAAAAGAAGAGTTAGGAATAAGCCACCAAGAATATCAGGATTTTAAAAGCAAGTATTTTACTATATATGAAATGGTAAAAAGAGAGCAAGGCGATAAAGTATCTGTTCTATTAGATATAGATTTTGGTATAGAGCTTATGCATAGTGACAAAATAAATGTAGGCTATATTATGGAGCTGATAAAAGATATAGATTTCTCAAATGAAGAAAAAAGAGATAGAGATATAAAAAATATAATTTCATCTTTAGATAGAGCTGACAATATGGAACTAAGACTTAAGGTAGATTTATTAAAAGAGTTTTTACAAAGAGTAGTACCAACACTTGATGTAAACTCTGATGTAGACTTTGAGTATTCTAAATTTGAAGCAAATAGAAGAGTTCAAGAAATCAATTACTTTGCAGAAGAAATAGGCCTAAGCCCAGATTTTATAAGTGAATCAGTAGCTGAATATGAATACTGTGGAATTATAAATCGTGAAGAAATAAGTACAGAGGTTAAGCAAAAACTTAAACCCAAGTTCTTAGAAAGAAAAAGGAAAGTAGAAACTATAGAAAATTTTGTATATGATCATACCGCGAAGTATAATTAAAATTGATATTTAAAAAAATAGCAGAAACTGCTTGACAGTTACTGCTATTTTTTATTATGCTATTTATAGAAATATCAAAAGGAGGTATAAAGTTTGAAGTTGAAAAAAGTAGAAGCTCTAGGAAAAGTAAATCATGGTTCAATTATATCTAGAATAACAGCGAAGCCAGATGAGCTACAAGAGGATATCGGGCTATTTACAATACAGGATTTAAATATAGAGACTGGTAGCTATGAGTTAAAAGCAGAAAATAAAACTGTATCAGTAAGTAAAGAAAACTTTGATAAAGAATTATTAGCTAAAGAAAATATGGTAGTTATAGGACTTACAGTACATAAATCATGTGTAATAAATAAGTCCCATATTGGAAAGATAATACCTTCAAACTTTGCTTATATGAGCTTAGACGAAAGTGAAGTAGATTTAAATTATTTTGCTTGGTACTTTAATGAGCATCCAAATATAAAAAGACAATTACAAGTAGCAAGTCAAGGCTCAACTGGTATTATGGCTATATCTATTCAAATGCTAAGAGAGTTAGAAATAGAGCTGCCAGATAAGATAGTTCAAAAGCAGATAGGTAAAGTATATGACTTAAGGCTAAAAAAAGAGAAAATGCTATATGAAAAAAATATTTTAGAAAAAGATTTATATAAACAATTAATGATTAACAAATTAAAGGAGGAGCAAATATGCAAATAAGTGAGAAACAACAAGAACAACAAAGAGAGCTACACTCAAAGTTATGGGCAATAGCAAATGATCTAAGAGGTAATATGGAAGCAAATGAATTTAAAAGTTATATCCTTGGATTAATATTTTATAGATATCTTAGTGAAAAGGTAGAAAAAAAAGCACAGGATTTATTATCAGAAGATGAAATAAGCTACTCAGATGCTTGGAAAGATGAAGAATATAGAGAAGGTTTAAAAGAAGAATTTTTAGAGCAATTAGGGTATTTTATAGAACCTAAATTCTTATTTGGGGAATTACTTAAAGCTATAGAAGATAGTAAGTTTGATATAGAGATGTTAGAAGGAGCAATAAATGATATAACAGAGTCTACCATAGGGTTTGATAGCCAAGAAGATTTTGACCATTTATTTGATGATATGGACTTAAAATCTACAAAGTTAGGAAGAGATGTAAAAAGCCGTTCAAGATTAATAGCTAAAGTAATGTCAAATATAGCTGGAATAGACTTCAATCATGAAGATAGTGAAATAGATGTATTAGGAGATGCTTATGAGTATTTAATATCTCAGTTTGCTGCAAATGCAGGTAAAAAAGCTGGAGAATTTTATACACCTCAACCAGTTTCAAAGATATTAGCAAAGATAGTAACAGTAGATAAAAAAGATTTAAAAAGTGTATATGACCCTACTTGTGGCTCAGGATCTCTTTTATATGGAGTATCTAAAGAAGCAGATGTTAGAAAGTTTTACGGGCAAGAGCTTACATCAACAACTTATAACTTAGCTCGTATGAATATGCTTTTACATGGTGTAAATTATAAAAACTTTGATATAAGAAATAATGATACATTAGAACATCCAGAGCATGAAGGAATGAAGTTTGAAGCTATAGTAGCAAATCCACCATATTCAGCTAAATGGAGTGCAGATGCTAAGTTTTTAGATGATGAAAGATTTAGTGCATATGGAAAATTAGCGCCAAAATCAAAAGCAGACTTTGCATTTGTGCAACATATGATTCACCATTTAGATGATAATGGGACAATGGCGGTAGTATTACCTCATGGAGTGCTTTTTAGAGGTGCAAGTGAAGGAGTAATAAGAAAGTATCTTATAGAGGAAAGAAACGTATTAGATGCGGTTATAGGTCTTCCTGCTAACATATTCTATGGTACAAGTATACCAACTGTTATATTGGTATTTAAAAAGTGTAGAGAGCATGGAGATAATATATTATTTATAGATGCATCAAATGAATTTGAAAAAGGCAAAAACCAAAATAATTTAACTAATGAGCAAGTTGAAAAGATAGTTAAGACTTATGTAGATAGAGAAACTATTGATAAATACTCATATGTAGCGAGTATGGAAGAAATAAAAGAAAATGATTATAATTTAAATATACCAAGATATGTAGATACTTTTGAGGAAGAAAAGCCAATAGATATAGAAGCAGTTGCTAATAGAATTGAAAGTATAGATAAAGAAATAGCTGATATTGATAGTGAGTTAGCAGTATACTTAAAAGAACTTGGATTATAAGGGAGGTGGATTACATGAAAAAAACACCAAAACTTAGGTTTAAGGAGTTTAGTGGAGATTGGGAAACCAAGAAGCTAGAAGAGCTTGGAGAGTTTTTTAAAGGGTCTATTTTATCTAAATCAAATTTAAGTAACGAAGGAAAGCCATGCGTGCTCTATGGAGAGCTATATACTAGATATAGTGAAGTAATAAAAAATGTTATCAGTAAAACTGATTTAAATGATGACAATTTAGTTATTGGAAATAAAAATGATGTATTAATACCTTCATCGGGAGAGTCTGCAAATGATATAGCTACAGCTAGTTGTTTACAGCAAGATAATGTAATCTTAGGTGGAGATTTAAATGTATTTAGGTCTACAAAACTAAATGGAATATTTACTAGTTATCAGTTAAATAATTCTAAAAAACATGAAATAGCTAAATTGGCCCAAGGAGCATCGGTTGTTCATGTATATAATAACCAATTAAGTAAACTAAAATTAAACATACCATCAAAACAGGAACAAGAAAAAATAGCTACATTATTTTCTTTAATTGATGATAAAATATATCTTCAAAGAGAGAAGTTTGAGGCATTAAAAGATTACAAAAAGGGTATAAGTCAAAAAATATTTAGTCAAGAATTAAGATTTAAAGATGATAATGGAGAAGCTTATCCAATGTGGAATAAAGAGAAGCTTATAAATCTTACTGAAAAGATAACAACTAAAAATAAAGATTTTACTATAACAAATGTTATATCAAACTCAGCTAAAAATGGTTTAATATCTCAAAGGGACTTTTTCGATAAGGATATAGCTAATCAAAGCAACATAGATGGATACTATGTAATTGAACCTGGAGATTTTGTATATAATCCAAGAAAATCTAGTGAATCACCTTATGGACCGATAAATAGGTATGAATTACAGGATGCTGGAGTTGTCTCTCCTTTATACTTATGTTTTAGGGTTAATAATAAAGAAATAGACGGAAAGTTTTTAGCGTATTACTTTAAAAGTAGTGTATGGTATAGATTCATATATTTAAATAGTGACCAGGGGGCAAGACATGACAGGGTTAGTATAAAGGATTCAGAATTCTTTAACATGGATATAGCAATACCAGCGGTGGATGAACTAACTAAAATAGTTAGATTCTTAGATAGCTTAGAGCTTAAGTTAAATAAAGAGCAAGAAAAATTAGATTATTTAACAGAATACAAAAAAGGTTTATTACAACAAATGTTTATATAGGAGGGATAGTATGGCTGATTATACACCACAAGAGGATTTTTTTTCTAAGTTACAGGAAATAGAAAAATCTAGGTGCATAGTGTTCTGGATATCTATAATAGGATCAGCATTAATACCACTATTTAATAATGACAAGTTTAATAGTGGATTTACAGCAATATCTTTAATAGTGTTAATATGCTTAGGTATACAATCAGAAAATTACAGAAGTAATGCAGAAAAGAAAAGAAGAAGTGATTTATTTGATAATTCATTTGGAACTAAATATAATCATGATAAATCTAGAGGTTATTACAGTAATGATGAAATACCAAAGGGTATGTATAAAATAGCTACAAATGTCTTTCAAAACTGTCTTTGGTCACTAGAAATATCTAATAAAATGAAAGATAAAGAAAAAATTAAAAATATTGTTATTGGAGGAGCTATAGCTATATTTGCACTATTTGGATTCTTAAATAATATGATATCTATACCTGTGTTACAGTTATTCTTATCGCAAGAATTTTTAGTTAAGTATATAAATTTAGATAGATATAATAAGGAGTTAGAAGAAATATTTAAAGAGTTAAAAGACTTGTTTTCACGAAATTTAAAAGATAATATAGATATTGAAGAAGCTAGATTATTTAATATTATTTTAAGATACGAGTGTAATATTTCAAATTGGAAAATGGATTTGGATTCAAAGATATATAGTAGTGAGGATGCTAGATTAGAGCAAGAATGGAGTAAAATAAAAGATACTTACGATATAAAATAAAATACTAGGGGGAAGACAATGAGTATAAATAGTTACTTAACAAATTTATCATCAAATTTAATAATAAGAGATAATGAAAAAGAAAGTATAAAAAAATCTATAAGTACATTAGAAACTAGATTACGTTCATATTTTGGAGATGAAATAGAAGATCAATTTTACTTTGGTTCATATACAAGGGGAACAATATTACCGAGAAAGGCTGATGAAAGCTCAGATATAGACTATATGGTTGTTTTTAATAATGGATTTGGATATAAGCCAGAGACTTTTTTTAGAAAATTAAAAAACTTTGCAAATCATTGGTATAGTAGGTCAGAGATATACAGAGATTCTCCTACTATAGTTCTTGAGTTAAATCATATAAAGTTTGAATTAGTGCCAGCATATAGTTCATTATCATATTGGTCAAAACAATACTATATACCTGCACCAAGAACGGATTATGCAGACTGGATGTCAACAGACCCAAATGGATTTAATTCTAAATTAACAGATAAAAACAGTAGTGAGAAATCACTTATAAAGCCGTTAATAAGATTGTTGAAATACTGGAATACTAGAAATGGACATGTGTATAGCAGCTATGAGCTTGAGCAGCATATTATAGACCAAGGTTATTGGTTTGATAATAATTTAAAGGACTATTTTTATACAGCTGTAGCTTCATTATCTGAATATGGATTAAGTTATTCTGACTATAATAAAGTCATTTCTTTAAAAAATAAAGTTGCACAAATAAAAGACTATGATCAAAGAGGATATGAAGCATACGCAGAATCTGAACTTAAAACTTTATTACCAAGTATATAATACAAGAGTGCCCTAGAGATAGGGTACTTTTTATTTTATTAAAAATAGATAATAATAAAACCGCTAAAGATAAACAATAGTCCTGCCAATACTTTTGAAATTAATATATATAATTTAATGAAAACAAAAAATAAACATAAAATCAAATATATTGCTATTTATAAAAATATCAAATAAAAAAGCTTGACTAATCATATCGAAATTAGGTAATATTTATCTATGGAAAGTGATACCAAAATATTAATAGGGGAGGAAAAGTATTGGAGCCAGAATTAAAAAAAGCTAAAACATTTGATGAGCAAGTAGATATTTTAGAAGAAAGAAAGCTCTTAATAGCTGATAGAGAAGAAACTAAAAGAATATTAGCTAGAGTTAATTATTATAGATTAAGTGGGTATTTTAAATATTTTTATGTAGATGGTAAGGAAGAGTTTAAGGAAGGTACTACCTTTGATGAGCTATATAATCTTTATAAGTTTGATGAAAGTCTTAGAAGGTTAGTTATGAACTTAACAGAAGAAGTAGAAGTTAGTTTTAGAACATATGTAGCCTATTATATAGCTCATAACTTTGGAGAAGAAGGACACTTAGATGTTAGTAAATTTGATCCAAAGAGTGAAGAGTATCATAATAGATTTATAGATAAATTAAATGACAAGATAGACTCATATGAAGATAAGGAATTTATAAGGCATCATAAAGAGAAGTATGAAGGTAAGCTACCTATATGGGTGATTGTTGAGATATTTTCTTTTAATGATCTATCTAGATTATACGGTAATATGAAAAATATAGATCGTAAGGAAATTATTAAAGCTAATTATAAAAACCCTAAGATAGTTAGAAGTGCATATGATGTTCGTAACTGGATAAAGGTTTTAACTGATGTTAGAAATATGTGTGCACATTATGAAAGACTCTTTAATAAGAGGCTTGCAAATAGTATAAAACTACCGCCAATGTATGATGGAAAAGTATTTAGTAATAGTTTATTTGCAGCTTTGATAGTTTTAAAATTATTAGTAAATGATACTGAAATCTGGGATGAATTTATGAATAACTTAAATGATTTATTTGACAAATATAGATTTGAAGATTTAGAAAGTATGGGATTTACGGATGATTGGAAAGTAATCTTAGAAAGTAAAAAAGACTAGAAAAAATCTAGTCTTTTAGTATATAAATTATATTATATTCAAATCATTTAACGCCTCACACTTATTTCGCAGTACTAATAAATTAGCCCTATGCGTAGTGAGTCCTGTCTCTATTATTATATGCAATTTATTGCATATTGTAAACTATTTTTTTTAAAAATATTAATTTAGTTTTTTAAATATCCTCTTATTAACCCCCTTTAATTTTAGTGTATATTTACTATAATTCTTCTGATTCTACCTTACGCTTATATCTTATTAAGGTACTCTTAGAAATACCTGTAAGTTGTTCTACTTGCCTGTATGTTTTACCACTTCTTAATAATTCTAATGCGTGATCCTTCTGACCTTTTTTATATAGAACGGGCCTACCTTCTTTAAATTCTGGATCTTGTTTGGCTATTTCTTTTCCAGACTGGGTTCTCTCTATAATTATATTTCGTTCCATCTCCGCTACAGCTAGTAATGTAGTTAAGAAAAATTTACCCATAGTTGTATTTTCTAATAATCCAACATTCAACACATGAACAGATACTCCTTTACTAAATAAATTCTCTATTATCTGAATTCCTTCTAAGGTATTTCTTGCTAATCTATCTAATTTTGTAACAACTAGCGTATCACCACTCTCTAGCTCCTGCATTAAATTTTGAAAGATAGGTCTATCTGCTTTAGCTCCGCTAAATGCTTCTCTCTCAATTTCTGCATTGCTATATTTTTCTAAAATTTCTTTTTCTTGAGCTTTTAATCCATTTCCATCTAGCTGCCCTTTTGTAGATACTCTACAGTACCCTTTTATCATATATATTTACCTCCACTTATGAAACTATGTTATGACACCTTGTATAGTGCTGATATTACTATATCGTGTTTTTGGTGTCAATACTGTTAAGTTATGATACCTTTATGTTATTTTGCGACTTTAAAAAGACGCTGTATCTGTGTAGATATAATATTTATTTTTATATAAATTCATAAACTATATTCTCTATAAAAATATACATAATTTAAAATTTTAATTATTTTTTTGTTTTTGTTATATTTCACAAAAAAAAGTTATATAACATAAAAACGAAAAAAAGGAGAATGATACTTTATCATGCTATCAAATGAAGAAGTAAATAAACTTAAGTCACTAGATTTATCTGATGCTACTTGTATTGCAGATCGTTTAAACTCAACTCTAGATAATTTATATATCACAGATTATTTGTTAGATGAAGCGTTTAATCTAGGATATTACAAAGCTACGAAGTTACTGATAAAAATCTTAAAATGTTCAGATGAAAAAGAAAAAAATATGTTTATTGAACAATTAAATTCATTTGACATATATGTATATGACAAATATAGTTGTAGGTCTAGATTTGTTGAAGGATATAAAAAAGCACTCAAAAACTTTTCATAGAAAAGAGAACTGTATAAAATTGATAACAGTAGATATTTCAACACTAATTATATAGCTGACAATATTGTTTTGAAGTAGATTATACTGAGATAATTATTGTTATAATTTGGTAAGAAACTATGTAACGTATCAAAAATTCTAAATCATATAGTAATATTTGATTTTAAATAAGGGGAAAGGTAAATTACCGTTCATTTGGCTTTTATAAAAAACTTAGTATTAAAAAAAGACTTTCAAAAAAGATAAAAATAAAAGTTGATATATAAATTAAAAGTTAGCTAAGCACTTTAGCTAACTTTTTACGTTTCTAGCCATTTAGCTCAAAATCGTTCGCAAACTTAAATTTAAACTACTAGTCTAACCATACGTACAAGCTAAATTACCACTTCACTAGTCACTACACTTGAAATCTAGCTCTTTCTGGGAACCTGCGCTTTTTCTGCAAAATCGCACCAAAGTTTATTTAAATAATTATGTACTTAAATATAGTTAGAAATATCAATATTCAAGCAATCACAGTAAAATCAATAGATTGAAGAAACTTTGGTGTCAAATTGCAGAGAAAACGTAGGTTGGCCTTTATAGCTACACCACCGCTACGCTCGGATTGTGTACGTTAATCAGCCGAATAGGTTATAAAATTAGAAACTAAATACAATAATTCATTGTAACAAAATTAACGTGATGTTATATCTTTGTAACAAAGTGTAACATGTTATTAATACTTTGTTACAAAGATATAAGCGAAATTGATTTATGTTACATGAAATGATATAATAAGGGTAAGATAGTAAATATGAAAAATTAAAGGGAGTGTTGAAATGGAATTTAATAATAATGAAATAGAGATAGAAAAAGCAGAAAAATGGACTAAAGTAAATGTAGCAACAAAAGATGCAGAAAAACTAAAAAAATTAAAAGAAGAATTATCACATAATTCAATAGCTCAAGTTGTAAGTGAATTAATAGAAATCAACAAAAACAAAGCTGAAAATGAATTTTCAAACTACACATCACTAAAAATCGTAGAATCAGCATTAGCTGATATAAAGTATAGTTTTCTAAAGATAGAAGAAGATTCAAAGATATATGTTCATAAGAATATAAATAAAATAAGCTCTGAGCTGGAACAAGTAAATGAGCAGAAAGAAAATTTAAAAAATCAATTAGAGCATCTAAAAGAAGAACTAATAAAAAGAGAGAAAACTATAAAAGAAAAGGACCAAAATATAGAGAAGATAATCTCTGAAAAAACAAGTCTAGAAAGTAAGTTAGAGAATAAAGAAAAAGAAATAACGGAAATAAAAGAGATTATAGATAAAAACAACAAAGAATTGGAAAAGAACAAAGAAAAGATAAGTACACTGATAGAAGAAAATAATAATCTTATGAAGCAAGACAAAGATCATAGCATCCAAATAGCAAAATTACAAAAAGAATATAATGCAAATATAGAAAGATTAACAAATGATAACAAAGAATTAAAAGAAGAGATTATCAAAAAAGATAGTAAAATAGATAATATAGAATCTACTATAGAAGTTTATGTAAAAGAGATAAACATCAATAAAGATGTAATAAATAACTTAAATAACACTAATAAAAAGTTAAGTATAGAAGTAGCTCAAAAAGAAAGTAAAATAGATAATTTAAATGCTAAAATTCAAGAAGTTACTACTGAAAAAGTTGATTTAAAGAAAGAACTAAAAGAAGATATAAAGACATTAAAAGCTGAATATAAAGAAGAGTTAACGTTTGTAAACGATAAATTAGAACAAGCTAACAACGTAAAGAATGAATTAGAAAAGAAATTAATAACTTTAAATAATAATTTAAAAGAAGAAAAAGAGAAAGCTAACAAATTAAATAAAGATTTAGAAAGTAAAGAAAAACAATTAAAAACAATCAATGATAAATTAACTTTAACAGAGAATGAAAGAGCTACAATAGCAGAAGAAAATAAAAATATGAAAACTGAATTAACAAAGTTAAAAAAAGAGATAAAAGAAAATGAAAAGTAGGAGAATTGAAAAATATATAAAAAAAAGAGCTAATTATAGCTCTTTTTTTTATATAAAACATGATAAACCCTAAAAACTATATAAAAAAATTAAGTGAAAATATAGAATAATTTATGAAAACTAAATATTGCTATATTTTCATTCTATAAAAATATAGCAATTTATATAGTTACAGTATAAAAATAGAATATGAAATATGCGGAAATTGCGTCAGACTTACTACTCTTTTCGCTCTGACGAGTTGGGATAAATCCCAATTTGTGGAGTGTTCCACAAACGAACGCAATATCAGCTCTAATGAGCTTTATTGCTAAAACAGCAGTAAGTCTTTCAGACAGATTTTACATCAAAGCAATACCCGCACAGGGGTATTCCATTTGTGGAAAAACTCAGCTATATAAATGTAGCTGCAAAATAAAAATCAATTTTGCAACAACATTTATTTCGCCTCGTTAATAGTGCTACGCACTACCAAAAAAGCAAAAAGGAGATGATAATAATAGCTAAATCAAAATATAAAAATAATAAAAAAATAAAGATAAATAAAGAACAAAAGGTATTGATACATAGATTATCTCAGTTCAATATTTTAACTAATACTCTTATAGAAAAAAGTACAAATCTAAAAGAATCATCTATTAAATTCAAGGAGCTTATTGAAAATAAAGTTATTGAAAAAACAGAAAAGTTTAATTATAAAAATCAAGAAACTTATGCTTATAAACTGACTCGAAAAGGTAAAAATCTAGCAAAAAATGAAGGATTTACAGTATACTATAGTAATTCAAAAAAGCATGATCTAGCACATGCTACAAATGTAATAAATTGCTTTAATGATAAGTTGGATTTTTATAAATCAGAGAAAGAACTTAAAGAAATAAAAGGCTTTAGTCGTTGCGATGGAGCGATAGAGTGCCCTTCTGGAACTATACTTATAGAAACTATAACGAAGAGTTACTCTAAAGATAAGATAGATAGTAAAAGAGCTTATGCAGAAAGATATGACGCAGAGCAATGTGTAGAATATCAAGAATTCAGAAATTAAGGAGTTGGTGAAAATAGAAAAAATCTATTTCGAGTTCTTAGAAGGAATAGATTATTATGCACAACTTTTCTTGAGAACTAATATATATGCTCAAGAAATTATAAATAACTTGTATTTTATAGGAGGATTTGTAAGACGCAAAGACTTGAAAGAAATACTATTCAATTCTTTTAGCGATAAGAAGTTTAATAAGCTAATACAAGATCTTATACAATATGATTTAGTATATTTAGATAAGAATTATAGTGCTAATATATTATTAACTTCAAAAGCTCTTAGTATTTTGAATGAAAAAAAAATAAAAAATAAAATATCTACTAATAAAATATCACAAAGTACATTATCGAGTAGTAGATTTTTATTAAAACTAAACAAAGAATATAATTATATAAAAATTAATGATTCAAAATTTAAAGAAGAATTTATAAATATTCATACGGATCATTATATTAATCACCTAGAACAAAGAGAAGAGTTAGTGGAAAATTTAAAAAATGAACTTATAAGAGAGAGACTTTTATTAATAGATATAAATACTATTGCAATAGACATTACATCTATATTCATGTTGAAAATTAAACTTAAAGACATGCAAAAATTAGATTTATATCTTAGTGATATAAATACAATAATCTTAAATAAAGATTATATAGAAAAAATAGAAAAAGAAGAGCTAGAAGAATTAAACAGAATAACCAAACAATATAGATCTATTTATCCAAAACCTATAAATTATATAGTTATATAATTTATAGGTTTTTGTAACATTCATAAATATTAAAAAGTTTTTTAAAGTATTTATGAACTATATATATACCATAGTTTGACCAAATCACTAACGCTAAACTAGCCAAGGTAAAAACTATTAATTATAATTTAGTATAATACATATCTTCACATACCCTTTTATTAAGAAATATAGACTAAAAATATTAAAAAAATAAAGTAGTATATATTTAGCTAGAATCTAAGGTTTAGCTTAATTTGACATGAAAATATTTTCTTGAACATAAAAATAGATATTTTTTAAAAAACATATGTATGATATAATAAAGACTAATAGAATATGAAAGGTAGCTTTATAAGTTATCGCCACATAATGTAGATAATTTCTACACCAGGGGATGAAACCTGGACATGTGGTTAAACCCTCTGGTGTTTTACATAGATAAATTACTTATGAGACCAGGAGGATATTAATGATAATATATCATCCAGCTATGCTGGAAAGAAAAAAGCTACAAAGTGAGAGTAAGAAGGAAAGTAAACTTAACAAACTATTAAAAGTTTGTAATAAATATAGCAATATAATAAACCCTACGATTGGCCTGTTGACACTTCTAGTAACACTGTTATCAATTGTAAACAATCCATCCGAAAAGGTAGAGATTCCAATATCACATACACAACAAATGGATATTAAAACAAAAGAACAGCAAATAGAGAAGCTTAAGACTGCCCTAAATGATATTGACATTGTCATTAATGATACTAACGTTGTCATTCTAGAGGATACTGATATTGTCATCAATGAAATAAAGTCTGTAGATGACAAAAAAACTTCTTATAAGCATCAAGTAGCTCAAGAAGTTAGTTCTGCCAAAACTGAAATTGAAACTAAATTCAGTTTATTTATTTTTTTTAGTTTAAAGTATAATCATAATAAGTAACCGACCAAAGTATACTTATTATTAAAAAATGTGGTAGATAACTTACTTTAAAGCTATCCTTCATAATCTTTCATATATATTAAAAATAGTTATTATCTATTAAAGATGATATCTGCCTAAGACCTGCATTTATGTAGGTCTTTTTTGCCATATATATTCATATTTTCAATTCTATAATTTATATGTATGTCCTCCGTCAATACACCATTTACGATGTATTATGAACTAAAAAATATTAATTTTATACATATAAATTTCTCCACTATGATATTCATCTGCTACTATAACCGTTATCAATTATCGTACTATGTTTCTGATTATAACACTAAACTAAACCGAAATTCAATAGATATGTGATATTTGTCTCAACTTTTGTGATTATTTTGATTAATTAAAGTTATTATATAAAATTAATATTGTATAATAACTTTATTAATTTTGATAAATTGACCTAAAAAAATAGTTGAAATACTTAATTCACTTTATTTATATAGATTTATAAATTTTTAAAATTGATATAAATTGAAAACATAGTATTTCTAATGTTTTTTAAAACAATACTAGTTTGTAAATATCTATTTTCGGAATATTTATTAAATCTTTCCAAATATTAATTAACTTTTTTACAATGTATTTAAATTGATTATATAATGCTAATAAGTACTATTTAACACTAAAAAAGAGTTATAGAGATTATAAAGAATGAAAAATCAGATTTAGATATTCTAACTCTCTTGGAAAGAGAGTTAGAATATCTAAAAGAACAAATAAAAGTAAGAGATAAACAGATAGAAAACTTTCAAGTACTCTTCAAAAAAATAGACATAAAATAACATAAAAGATGAGATTTTACTCATAAAAAGCAAAGAATATACAAAAACTAAATAGAAATAGTTTAAAAGAAGATAAAGTATAATATATTTACAATTCTTTTTTTAATCTTCGACTTATGTTATACTTTTATATACAAATAAAAAGCCTTGTATGTTGGAGCATACAAGGCTTTGAGAAACCACAAAACCCAACGCCGGATTTTTGGTTTATTTACTTAAATTATATGTTAATTATATATTATATATACGTTTTTGTAAATATTCAAAAGTAGTCAGAAGTTAAAATAATCGTAATTTGATTTACAATAGTTTTGTGGTTTCTCCTTAAAATAACGAAATTTTAGGAGAAGCAATATGAAAAATAATGAATTTAGAAAGAAAATGAATTTTACACAAGTAACAAATTTTTGTGCTAGAAATAAAGAGTTAAGCTTAAAAAGTAAAGGACTTTACCTAACAATCCAATCTTACATAACATTAGAAAACTTTGAGCTAAGAAAGAGTCATCTGATGAGTATGTCTACTGATAAAACAAAATCTTTTGATTCTGCATGGAAAGAATTGAAAGAAAAAGGATTCTTAAAACAATATAGATACCCAAATATTAACAAAAAAGGTACATTTTCTTATGTGTATGATTTATTAGATAAACCAGATTTAACAACTCCAGAAATTGTTAATATAACTAAAGATGAATTGGAACTATTTACAGATATAATGAATGATGAAAGTAGAAGTATAAATGAAATCCTTCTAAGAAGAGAATTACATGAGCAAAAACAACAAGAGATCGAGGATAAGAAAGAAATCGAGGAATCTAAATCTACAGAAATAAAAAATAATACAAAAGAAAAAGATATATATGATAAAATAGAAAAATTTGCTAGTGAATGTGGAATTATATTATATAGACCTCATTTAGATAAAATATTAGAACTATGTAATAACTTCGAATTAATACAAGAATCTTTAATTCTAAGCATTGATGCAACACAAAACAAATTTGGATTTATCTTAGGTATATTAAGAAATTGGAAAAATCTTAATATACAAACTAAAGAACAATTAGATTCATTTAATAATAAAATCAGTAATAATAGTTGTAAAAACAGTGATATCAATGATTCACATAAAACTAAATTTCACAATTTCACAGAAACATTTACCCAATATGCACCAGATGAGCTAGAGAGAATAATTAGTTTAAGCCAAAAAGAAAAATTCAACTAATCTAATTAATAAAGTTTAAATTTAATAATATAAGTTAGAAGATCTATCAAAAAAGTTAATATTATGTTAGCTTATTTGTAGTATATAAGTCATAATATTAAAATGGAATTTAAAGATAAAAGTACACGTATAAAATATAATATCGGATTTTTTAGAAAAAACATATCTTTGGATAACTTCTAAGGTATGTTTTTTTATTTATTTTGATAAATGTTGAAAAATACACACTTTAACCATACCCCCCTTTTTGGTATATATGGTCAAAATATACCCACCATAGGTACCAAAAAGCACCATATGCAAAAAGCACCATATGCAAAAAGCACCATATGCTTTTTGGGGGGTATATATTAATACTTTATCTTTAATAATATTTTATTTTTATATTTTA